>Ga0325414_1000617_pt1 | contig 30173 bp, 19 predicted proteins | sample PopdelMetagenome_8_FD_206183 | JGI IMG/M metagenome (GOLD analysis project Ga0325414, IMG submission 206183) | Populus deltoides microbial communities from Bellville, Georgia, United States - Leaf-PdKOR-R3 | ecosystem: Host-associated > Plants > Phyllosphere > Phylloplane/Leaf | place: USA... | reverse complement strand
TAACTTTACAGATGGGACTTGTTTTCAGGTTTGTCCAAAAAAAGAATGAAAGAGAAAGTGAAAGTAGGCGTAAGGAAAAGGAGGGAACTTGATGCATGGGCAATTGACAGACAACTGCCACCACAACACAACAACGGAACACTTGAAAAGGAAAGGAAAGGAAAGCAAGAAAGACACATTTTTTAATAGTTAAAGAAAGAAGCGAACAAAGAAAGAAGTTAATGTTTTTAGAGAGATAAAAGAGGTGAAGTGTCCATTGTAGCAGCAGCAGAGGATCTGGAGGCTCGACAGGACAAGATACAACCTTTTTTTGTATGTTTTGCTCCTTCGAGCTAAAAAGTTCTGGGTTTTGTTTTTTAGAGAGAAAGAGAGAGATTCATCATCGAGTTGCTTAAATGCTTGGACGATGCTTGGATTGATTTTCTTGTATGTTTCAGGTGACTTTATGATTTCTTTTAGTGCCTGTTTCTCTCTCTGTGTGCTTGTGTAATTTGGTTATTTCCATTTTCTTTTGATTTTCCTCGCTCTTTTTTCTTTTGATGCTCTGAAAGATTACGGCTTTTTCTTTTTTGCTGGCCTTTTGTGTTCAATTACCTCGATGATGATTTTGGAATTGAGTAGGTTCATTAACCTTTTGTGGGATAGCAAGAATTTTTTTTTCTATGTAATAATTCATGTTTAGTTTCAATTCATTGTGGTAAACCTAATGCATGATGTTTTGAAAGATTATGGCTTTTTCTTTTTTCTTTTCTTTTTCCTGGCATTTTGTGTCCATTCACCTTAATGATGATGGGGTCATTAACCTTTTCTGGGATAGCAAAAATGTTTTTTTCTATGTGATAATTTCTTGTTTAGTTTCAATTCATCGTGGTAAACCAATGGATGAATTTAGATGATTAATTTTAATATTGAGATAATATGAAATGCTTGAAGTGGAGGAATCTTGTGGTTCCATCATTTAAATATGATAAACTGCATCTTATTTTCAGAACCAAAATAGCAAATGGTGCTCCTTCGTCACTTATTAGATATTGAAGACAGTGAAAGGTACTAATCTTGTTACCAAATCTTCCATTTGTTGAACCATAACCTTCTTCTTCCTCCTTTTTTTTACAGCTAAGAATATCCTTTTGCACATACAAAAAATCATAATGTCACCCTCAATAATTATGATGATGATGAAAATTTCCTGACTTTTACTATCATGTCCCAGTATTGACAAGAAGGCCTTATCAAATGGAGAAGTCTATATTGGTATTTTCAAGGCAACACTTCCTCATGGCAAGGGTAAATATATATGGTGTGATGGAACAGTCTACAAGGGTGACTGGGAAGAAGGTAAAATGACTGGGAAAGGACAGATACTTTGGTCTTCAGGAGCAAAATATGAAGGTGATTTCTCTGGCGGTTACCTTCATGGAATCGGCACCTTGATAGGACATGATGGGTCCGAATACAGAGGGGCCTGGAGAATGAATATACGGCATGGGCTTGGAAGGAAACAATATTCTAATTTAGATGTTTATGAGGGTTCTTGGAAGGAAGGGATGCGTGAAGGCTGTGGTAGGTACTCTTGGAATAGTGGAAATACATACATAGGGAATTGGAAAGGTGGAAAAATATGTGGCAGGGGGGTTATGAAATGGGAAAACGGTGATCTTTTTGATGGCTTTTGGATAAATGGCCTTAGACATGGATCTGGAGTTTATAGGTTTGCGGACGGGGGATACTACTTTGGAATGTGGAGTATGGGACTTAAGGATGGAAAAGGGACATTTTACCCAGCTGGAACCAAGCATCCATCTCTAAGGAGGTGGTGCAGCTCCTTAGGCTGTTATGAAAGTGGAAGAAATTTGTTGTCTCATAGTTTGTCTTTAAATTCAGAGAAAACTAGGGTTCTTATACCAAATGACATGCGCAGTCTATCTGAGAGAATGTCAATCAATGGAATCTTCAAAGATTCTGGCCGATTCTCACAAGGAACTGTCTCACTAGATGAAAATTCGAGCCGTTGTAGCCTTGGCAGTGAATTTGTATGCCGTGAACCATCATGCATGTTGTCCCAAACCTCTGATGAGGGTCAAAGTGGTGTGCAGGATAACTGTACAGTAGTTTATGAGAGGGAATACATGCAGGGAGTTTTGAAAAATGAGAAAGTTAAAAATACCGAACCATCCCGCAAAACTAAACAGAGAAACAAATTTCACGTGAAAGAAACAAAAAGGAAGTCATATGTGGACATTTTCCAAGGCCATTGGAGCTATTATCTAATGCTTAGTTTGCAACTTGGCATAAGGTAAATGGATAGACATTGAAGTCTAACTTTCCTGCTTTATCTGTTTTTCCCCTTATTCTTGTTTGTTTCTGGTGTATGTTTTCTGCTTTCAAATTGTTCATCTTTTCTTTTCCAAATAGTAGTCCTTATGAAAGTGTTATTGGTGTTCACAAATCCATCATTTTTTGGTTACAATACCATCTTTAAGCCCTTTTGTCGAACTGGACTAGAACTGATTGTATCAACACTTTCATCAGAAATGTGCTGCTGCATGCGTGATAATGCTTATTGTATTGTACCTTATCTTTAGTCTCATATGTGCTACTGAAAACTAGCAAAATCTGATAGGCTATTGGGATTTGGAATATCTGAGCATTTGATCCCAACTGATCACACTACCCAAGCAAGGTTACAACCATATGGGTTTGTACCATATAAAACTCTTAGTATTAATTAAAAAATCCTTGTACTTGTTAGCTTGTAGAAAATGTTGATTTGGCTGCCAATATCAAAACATGTTTGACAACATGTGGAGTTTTCTTTCTCTTTCTCTTTGTTTTGTTATGTTTTTTTTTTTTTTTTTATGTTTTTGAGATGGACCATATGTGAAGTTATTTTTGGTATGATCTCTTTGAGAGCATCTTCAACTATTAAAATCTAAGTTACTTGGTGTGTGCATGCATGCTATCATGTCTAAGGAGGAATCAGACATCTATTATTTTTTCTTTTATTCCATCTTATGCTATAAGTTTGCACCCGTAGGAAGTTGATCATCCTAGTTTAAGTGGACCAAATTGGTATTTTAATAGTTCAGTTTTTCACCAGGTTAATAGCTCTTTCAGGCATGTGCAAGTTTGTTTTGTTTCATTAACATATTCTTGTACATTAGCACACTTGCAAAATATCTGATCTTAAGTTCACAGGTACACTGTTGGCAAGATTACACCAGTGCCTAAGCGTGGAGTTCGAGATTCTGATTTTGGAGATCGAGCTAGAATAAGGATGTATTTCCCCAGAAAGGGTTCCCAGTTTACACCTCCACACTATTCTATTGATTTCTATTGGAAAGACTACTGCCCTATGGTCTTCAGGTATTTATTGTCAGATGTTTGCTTAACTCACAACAAGAGACATTACAAGCAGCACACATCTTAAATATTTGAAAAATGAGAATAGTGCTGTAGATTTTTAATCTATCCCAAGTGACTTCCAGCTGTAAACTGGGGAGATTATGTGTTCTGTTTTTTCCCAGCTGAAATGATATCATATAACTGTCATTAACAACAAAAGTAGCTCTTAATAGAGCAGAAAGCTATGGCTGAGTTCAAATAGGTTGCTTCTCTGATTATTAGAAAGAAGTGGATGCTGTGATTTTTTTCTCATGGTCTTCTGTTTGCATTTTCAAGCAGATATATTATGTCAATGCCTGTAGGAACATAAAACCTAGGTCTTGTCAGGCCTCCTAGAATTTTGCTGGGAGTCACCTGCCATTAGGCCTTTGAGGCTATTGATCATATTTGATGAGTGTTGTGTTGTGTTTCGAATGAGAAGTGTGTAAATTTGGAGAGATCTTATAACTTTCAGCACTGTTCTATTCTCATAGGCAGGTGAATGCCCTTTTCAATGAAGCACAAGGCTTGAACAGGTTTCAGCTTGGATGTGTTGGTATTCACTGGTTGAGGATTCTTTGTTTTCCTTTTCTTTTTTTATTCTGATCACCCTATTAAACTAAACAAATATCGACTTTGCCACGGGTTGCCAAGATATTTATGACTATTTGTTGCTTATGGTGGATTGCTGGTCTCCAGGCACTCTAAAACCTAAAACAAGGACTTTTTTCCTATGTGACATTTATTTTAAGGGAGACTATAAGAGTTTGGGACTTCTAGCATGAAATTAACACTCCTATGTATCAGAAACTGTTATGCAAGGGAGTGGTTGCATGGAATGCAATAATTTCCTTGTTATTTCACTTTCCCGCTTACTTTACTCTCAAATGCGGACATCAGCATTCGATCTTCTCTCAGTATGATTCTGTCTACTACTTATTGAAGCCTTTATGTCGAGAAGGTTTCTCTTCTTTTTGCTAATTGCAGTTTTTTCGATCATATTTTCTCTATGATTGTTATTGTAGTGCATGTTTAAACTTGTATGAGTAGGTCTGTCAAGGTAAACTAAAATAACCGCCCAGAAGATTTCCATTTTAAACTTTTTATCAAACATGAAATTATAATCTTCACATATATATTAATGTAAGCTTGAATGTGAAGAAGAGAGCTTGATATTCAATACTTTTACATATGTTAGACATCTCAATTTTTGTGGGATTGTTATTTCAGGAATTTAAGGGAGATGTTTAAGCTCGATGCAGCTGAGTACATGATGTCCATCTGTGGTGATGATGGTCTAACGGAGCTTCCTTCCTCTGGAAAAAGCGGCAGTATCTTCTTTCTTTCACATGATGATAGATTTGTGATTAAGACATTAAAAAAGTTCGAACTCAAGGTTTGAATCCAGATAAACATTCATTCTGACTATAACCTGATTCTTAGCATACTCAAAATTCCCAGTGTTTCTTTGGCAACTTGTCTATTTAAATCTAAAATCCATGAAACTATACTGTTTCATGAAATGGCCTTAGGTATCTTATTGGTATTATTTTAATAGGATTGAATATGTGTACGCTTCTATTTTTGCTTCTTTTTTTTGTTTCCTTTTAAATTTTTTATTTCATAATGGATCTGTAGATCCTTTATAGCTGAGGTTTTAAATTGATTGTTCACATTGAAACCCACCTAGGAATGGAGATGCCAAACAAATCCTATTTGATTCTGCGGCCACTTTCAAGCAATTGTCACTGGTATTTGCCGTGCCTTTGAAGGAAAATCCTCCTGCTAGATAGATGTCATAAATCATGCTTTAAAAGGGTTTAAAATATGGAATAAAGCTTGAAATATCCAGTTAGATTTTGAGATTTTATTCACAATCATGCTTAAAGATTTTTCTTGCGTAGATGCCACTCATTTCAACATGATTCTTAAACTTTTTTTTTTTTAATATCTTTCTTGGGGTTGGAAGTTGAAATGTGGAGGTTGGCTAACGACTTTGTTTGATATTTACTTTGATGAAGTTTAGTTCTCGAGGTTTTTCCCTTTATAGTCTTTTTAAATTGGAATGAGAGGTCTTTGTGCAGATGGTGAAGAGAATGTTATGACCATCTTAGTTAGAAGTCCATTTGTCAAAGAAACCCAACTGCATGGAGTTGCTTGTAGTTATTGAGGGCCTGAAGAGGGTATCTTCTCTTTGTGGCAGCATAATAGAAGTAGAGAGGAAAATTAATGATGGCTTTGGAGATGCTTTCAGGGCTTTGATTCATATATTAGTAGTACTGGATAATTCATATGGCTTTGATCCAATTAGATGTGAGGTTTTTCAGAGGATTAGGTGCACATGACTGTTGCTGCTTCTCACCACGTGCTTTCTTCTATTGGAGAGTAGAGTCCAGTTTCCTATTGAAGCTAAGAGTTTTTCACATGGATAAGCAACAAGTTCAAAATGGACTCCAATAGTAAATAAATGCATTTGTGCAAATAACAGCGATGTAAGCTAGAAAAGAAGATAGGAAAGCTTTGTTAGTATGTTTATGTTTTACTATCAATAGTTTCACCATTAGAGAGTTATATATGGTTTTGTTTTCAGATGTTATGATTTAAGGGGAGAACAAATGGGATACTGCATCAAAAATCTTGAAAAACAATTATCCGAATAATTAATGATAAAGGGTCTTTGTCTAGTGGAGTTCATCATTGCAAGTGTTGCATTTGTATTGACCTAAAGTTTCATATGGTGCATTTATCACTGGGTTAGGTTTATGTGTGTTCTTTGATATTTTATTGAGTTATTTGCTATGGGTTAGTCTAGTGTGTGTTTCCAATGAGTTTCTTAAATTTATTTAAGGCAAAAGGTAGCAGATAATAAAAGCCTTGAGGCGTGTCTCTAATGGACAGTAATTTCCGCCTATCTGGATTGGAAGAACTTCCTCTTGCCCATAGGTGTCATAATATTAGGAGGCTTAGGTTGCCATGTGCTAGCAATATTAATTTTGCCTTAAAAATTTCTTGCAAACCCATATTCTTCTAAACAGAATTAAAGAAAAGAGAGCAAGATTTGTGCGGAAGAGAAGATAGTAAAAAAATAAAAAATAAAAATTCAAAGCACAATTAATATTGTCAACACATGGAAGAGTAATATCAAGACACCAATGGACATGAGAAAATTTCCTCCAACCCGAATACGAGGAAACTATTGTTTGTCTATAATTACTTGCGAGGGAGAAATTGTTAGGCAGACTTGCCAACTTTCCTGTAGACCAGGCTTGTAAAGGCATGGGACATGAATCCTGAACTATAAAATACTAGGACACTGGTGGTTGTCAAAATAGAGGTCCTAACTGAATGTACTCTCTAGGTGTTTTTCTGAAATGGCAAATTGTAATTTTCTCTTAATCAACATAGCATTGTAAATGAGTGTATGTTCTTCTTCGTCTGTGCAGACCCTTCTTAAGATGCTTCCAAAATATTACATTCATGTAGGGAAGCATGAAAATACTCTCATCACAAAAATTTTTGGGGTCCACCGAATAACATTGAGAGGTGGGAAAAAGGTATCTGCAGCTTTCATACGCCCATATATTACTTTCTTCCATTCATGTCACTTGTGTTTAGTGAGGATTTTGGGTTTCCTATTCTTTATAGGTACGCTTTGTAGTCATGGGAAATATGTTTTGCACAGAATTAAGAATTCATGGTCGCTATGACCTGAAGGGGTCAACTCAAGGGAGATACACAGATAAAGACAAGGTTGGAGAAAATACCACATTAAAAGATCTTGATCTAGCATACGAGTTTCATATGGATAAGTTGTTGCACGAATCTCTTTTCAAGTAAGTTCTTTTGATTTTTTATTATCCATATGCAACCTGTAACAGTCTAATGGTATCACACCCAATGGTAGATATCAAAGGATCTAGTTTATGCTCTGTTGTATGCGTAGAATAAGATTACAATATCCTGTAGTGGCCGAGGTTTAGTAACTACTCAATTGATGAGGTTGTTTTGTTAATTAATCAGTGGCTTTTTGTTTACTAACACAACTGTCCATGACATCATTTGTATTCTTATCTCTACCTTTGGGTTAAGATGTTGCACTATGTGAACTCTTCGTTGTTAAATTTGCTTTCCTTTTCCATTGATTGTTCAATACAGTGCAATCATTTGCTTATGCTTTTTTTTTGTCCTTTCACCTGCAGAACTAATTTTTTCTTTAAAATTTTTTCATAAAAAAGACAAAAACAAGTTACTGGAAAAATAAGATGGGGTAACGTAAAAATGTTTGCGGGGAAAAAAAACTTAAAATCTTCATTATTCTCCTCATCTTTCATGTGTAGATTTTGAAATATTTGAGCTGCATAATTCAAGGTCAGAAAGTGTTGTCGAATCTACACTATTTGGACATTAAACTCCATTACATTATGGCACACTTTTTTTATCAGACACAAAGATGTCCTTGTGTCTCCTAGTTAATGACATAATTGCTACAAATATCACTGGAAGTCATTGAAAAGCATTTCTTGCCTTCAAAGATAGATGTTCAGAGTCAAGCATCCACAACACTGCTTTCTGTTCTTGCCTTTCTCGACATTGATTTGTTTACTGTAGGATTTTGTAGTGTACCCAGACAAAGCACCAAATATGGGGAACAGCATGATCCCAACTGCAACCCAGGTGGAAGGATATTCCCCAACACAATCTTTCTTTTTCACCGAGTCAATTGCTATATTTAGATTGAGATAAAAATGGAAGAAGTATGCTTCTTCATGTATTCATTTTTTGTGGCATTCTCATCATGAAGTTCGGTGATTATGTGTGAATATTAGTTCTCTTCAGAAAATGTTTGTTTGTACTACAGGTTGTATCTCTTTCAGAAAGAATCCATAAGAATATCATTCTTTAGTAGTTATTGATTGTCTGATCAAGTCTCCTACCTTCTAATTGTTCGTAGAAATATTTTCCTCCTGTGCAGGCAACTCTCTTTGGACTGCAGTTTTTTAGAATCTCAACAGATAATTGATTATAGTCTTCTATTGGGAATACATTTTAGAGCACCTGAACAGTTGAGAGCCATCTTAGAACCTCCTGCTACAATGCTGAATCATGCTACTTTGGCTACTTCTGATGGTAGGTATCCTCCCAACACGAACATCTTTTTTTAGTTAGGTACCTAACTAAATTTTAAGTTCTAATCACCTCTTGATTTTTTCAGTAGTTTCTAATGGTTCATTTAAGAGTTAAATTGTGCAGTGAGTATCAGATCTCCTTTGCTAGATGTATTTCTGAATTCATGATAACTTTAACAGTACAGTTTCACCATAATAAAGTAAAAAAGGGAGTCATCTGCAGCATATGTTGTGGAAAGTATTGGGAGGCTCCAACAAAGTTTATGCAAGAGGGTTTAGGGATCTGCAATATCTAGAAAGTGAGGATGAGAAAAATGATCTTGACATGAATTCTTAAGTTTATGCTTTGGTTCTTACACTGAAACTCATTCAGAGAGGAGTGGATATTGCTAAAGTTTTGAGGTTAAACTTTTTGAGGGGTGACATGGCTCAAAACTTGCTGGGTTATATTTTGCAGTTAAGCTGCTTTGATTAGTGGTGGCAAAAATGCTTCCAGTAAATCAAGCTGATAGCAGTAGTTTGGAAAAGCAAGCATGAGTGTTCAGACTGGGATAATAGGTCCGTAAGTGAGAAATTTCACAAGGGTTACCCTGGTTAGCCAGGCCTTCATCCTCTTATTGACTCCTCTACATGGATTGGGAAGTGAACTTTTAGCGGTGTCTTTAGGGATGGTGAATTTGGGTATGCCTTTTAAAAATGCTCTATCAGATAAATATATCAGTTCCAGTTAAACAATTCATGTAGTCTTGGTGTGTATCCTTTATATCATTTTAAATTAGATTAGGGCTATCTGGTAGTTTCAAGATTTGAAATCGATTAACAACAATTTCATACCAACATCACTGTGGCAACAAACTATGCATATTCTAGTTAGGAGGAATGTCACCTATCTTCTTTCTTACAGTGTCTGCGCATGTGGTCATGTTTATTCAGTATATGGCGCCTCATTTTTGCATCCACCAGGTATAAACTCACAAGGGCCGCTCGTGATTCCTCCGAAAGGCCTTCTCCTAGTAACCCATGAACCTAGCTCAGTGAGCACTGCACCAGGACCTCACAGCAGAGGAGATACATTGAAAGCAAATTCTCTTGGTGAGAAGGAGGTGGATCTCTTGCTGCCTGGCACTGGAAGGTACCTTTTCTTATTACAACTTTTTAATGCCACTAGAAGGAGGTTTTCTGATGCTAAGGGTGACAATTGCTAATACCACCTGGCCGAACGTGCCTGGTATTATGAAGGGGATCCTATAAGTCAATATCCATATAGAATCTAATATAACCAGCACCAACATAAGCAAAATCCTCTGAGAATTTCCCAAACATATTTGGCCGGGAAATCCCAGTGTTAGATATTATCACACCATACATAAATAATTAACTTGAAAATTAAGCTGAAATTTGAAGTCATTTTCAGCAAAAGAATGAGGTTGGACTGATGATTTATGCTCATAAAACATATTTTTGTTGAGCATCCCCCCTTTTTATTTCTATCAGTTCATGCCAAACAGTATTTGAACTACTCTGATTCTGAAGTTGGACTGCTGATATTTGGTTTCACCATTTAACTCTGCATATGGTTCCTCCTTCCTCCCTTTCTCAAACCCACATTCTTCCTCTTTGACTTATTTCATTTTTTTCTTAAACCTTGACCAGTTTGGGTTGTCTTTCAAATCACCGGTATCAACTTTCTTTGATATGGTCCCCAACCCCTAGGAATGAATCCAAGGAAGCCCTTGTAGATCTATTTAAACTCCTGTAAATTTATATTCTAGCGATCTCAACATGAAAATTCAGCTGTGCTTAGTTTATGACGTTTCCAGATGCTGTGAGTTGCTACATTCACTTACATATCAAACAGTAGTTAAGGTAACTGTTGATCAACTGCCATATGATTAGGTTGCGGGTGCAGCTCGGAGTGAACATGCCAGCGCAGGCTAGCCACAAGCTTATGCAGGACGAGGTTGATTCTGCAGAGATTGAACTTTTCGAGGTTTATGATGTTGTTCTCTACATGGGCGTAATTGATATACTACAGGAATACAAAGTGAAAAAGAAAGTTGAGCATGCATGCAAATCATTAAAATTTGACCCTCAGTCGATTTCTATTGTTGAGCCCAAATTGTACGCAAAACGTTTTATCAATTTCTTGCACAAAGTTTTCCCTCAGCAACCATGAAATTGCCAAGAGCTTGGTCTTGCATTCCTCATGTTTATTAATTACCATAGATGTTCTGGCAAAGGTTTCCCTTTCCTATTTTATTTATTTACTCTTTTTTATGCACTTATTTCGGTGAATGCTTGCTTCATTGCAGAAATCATATTATTTATGAAGTTATGCAGGTAGGAGCGCACAGAATTAAGCTAGAATTTCTTGTTCCTTTTGTTCACTGCTTCTACCACTGGCAGCATATTTGTTTCTTTGTTTTTCACAAATAAATTGTTCGTTTGGCATCTGTGCAATCATTATTTTTTAATCTGTGAAAAAAAAATTAATATCAATTTCTTTATCACACAATAAAGGAAAATCCAAAGAATTTCATGTTGGTAATTTGTTTTCATTTCTTTCCTGTAACACAGACAATCGGACTAATGCAATTGAAGATGTAGAATTTCATGTTTCATGCAGACCACTGGTTAAGATATCTCCCGGTCATTTTTTTTGACTTCCATGGACCAGGCTGCACAGAGCTGGAATCTCTCAATTAGATGGCATTAAGTTACAATTTGGCCTCGTGGATACGGTACAACTTCTCTGATTCATTAAGCAACACATATATGCCTAATAGACTAACATTTTCTATCTCCAGATCAAATATAACAACGCATATGCAATCAATAAAGCAATCCTGAAAAAACTTGCATGAATATGCCAAAAGTTCAAATGATAAGTTTAGAGTGCTGAAACTTAGGAATGGTAATAGAAACTTGATGATAGACAGAGCCAAGATGCATGATAGTCGATATACCTCTTCTTCCCCTCCTCCTCCTCCTCTTTTCTCATTTTTTCACTAAGAATTTTGCACTCCACTAACCCAAGACTTGGACTAGAAGGCTTACGAGTAGGAGACAATGAGGAACTCTTAATTCTTTGCCTCTTATAACACCTTGGAGTTGAAGAGAACGACCTTTACGACGTCTTGGAGTTAGAGAACGGCTCGTGTGCCAGCGAGGAGAAATGGAGCGACTTCTCTGTATGATACAGAAACATGATTAGTGAGCAAAAATCGCAGAATGCTCGTCGCTAATGTGCAAAGCGGTTATGGGTCCCTTCCGGCATCTAGGACAATAGACATAGAAGCATATACAGTTACCTCATACACCATGGTGTGCTCCATCTTTTATCACATGAAGAAGCTACCATCACAACCGAGCAATGAAAAAGGACACCCATCAGCACTCATCACCTGCTCACTTCCCACCCATTACAACGGGAAGAAACTAGGTTTTTGTAACTTCATAATAGATCACGTGAATCCTATGGCGCGCCATAACAGCCATCCATATGATTTTACTCAAATGATTATATTTGATATCTCTCCTGGAAGAAGGATGAGTGTGGTAGAATATTAAAAACAGTAATGTAAAGTTAAAAATTTAAAAACAAGAAGAAGATTGAGAGAAAGATATATTTTTATTAAGTGTTTTTCTCTAAGTTTTCTAAGTTATTCTCTTTTTTTTGTGTTGTTTCGTAATGTTGAATTACAAGTCTTTTATAGGTGTAAAGTCTTAGACAATTAAGGAGTTAAAATAATATAAAAAAAATCATAATTTGAACATGAATTGTATTCTGCCGACGAAACTGGTCGACCAATTCAACTTATTCCAGTAGGTCGCCCAGTTCTCAATCGGTAGATCGGTTACTCTGTTTTTCAGAATCGAAATCTGGTTTACTTTCAACACCCCTTCTTAAACTTGATTTATTCATAACTCCCAACACATTTCTCATCTTGATAAAAACATTATATTTGCGTGGTTTTGTGAATATATTCACAACTTGGTCTTGTGTCTTCACATACTTGACTTTAATTTTCTTGTTTGCAATGCAATCTCGTAGGTAGTGAAATCTTGTGTCAATATGCTTACTTCTATCATGAAATACTAGATTCTTTGCTAATGCAATAACTGATGAGTTGTCCATATAAATTTTAGCAAGCTTCACTTGTGGCATTCACAATTCCTTTAATAATCTCTTTAGTCATATGGAATGACAAACATATGATGTAATAACTACATATTTAGCTTCACATGTTGATAAAGTGACTATATATTGCTTCTTTGAACTCCATGTGAATGTTGTCTTCTATGTAGAAAACAAAACCTGTAGTGTTATTTCTATCATTTATATCTCCAGCCCAATCACTATCACTATAACCCACAAGTTCAAAGCTAGTAGAATATCCATAGAACAAGCCAAAATGAACAATACCTTTGATATATTGAAGAATTCGCTTCAATGTTTTGAAGTGTGTCATGATTGGTGTCCCCATAAATTTATTCACAAGTTCTACTCCAAAAAGAATATTTAAACGAGTGCATATCAAATATCTTAAACTCTCAACTAAGCTCTTAAATGTTGTAGAGTTTATCTTTTCTTCTTCATCATTCTTTGACATCTTTACTCCACACTCAACCGGAGTATTTACTCTTGCACAATCCTCTATCATGAACGTTTTGAGAACATCTCTTACAAACTTTTCTTGATTCATAAAGATTCTATCTTCTTCTTGTTTGATCTCAATCCCTAACTAGTAGGATATGAGATCAATATTCATCATCTCAAACTCCTTGATTATTTTGAACTTGAAGTCTCCAAACATCTTTGGATTATTTTCTGTAAAGATCAAATCATCCACATACAAACATAAAATAAGAGTATTACAACTCTTTTTGATCTTTACATAAATAACATATTCATGAGGGCATTTAACAAATCTATTCTTTAAGATATAGTCATCAATGAGACTATACTAAGCTCTTGGTGCTTACTTCAATCCATTCAAGGCTTTGTTCAACTTGAATACCTTGTTTTCATGTCCTTTCACTTCATATCCCATAGATTGCTCAATGGAGACCCTTTTTTCAAGAAAACCATTAGGAATAACTGATTTGATATCCATTTGATAGATTCTCCATCTATGTTGGACAATGGTGATAATGATTAATCAAATTGTTTCTAATCTAGCAACTGGAGCAAATACTTCATCATAGTTAAGCCCATGTTTTTGACTATAGTCTTCTGCCACTAACTTTGCCTTGTATCTCTCCATTGGTATTCTTTTTTTTTTTTTGTAGATCCATTTGACACCTATTAGTTTTTTTCTATTTGGTCTAGGAACCAATCTCCATATGTCATTCTTCTTAGTTGATGTAATCTCATTTATAACAACTCTTCATTTTGCATCATTTATTGCTTCTTCAAACATTATAGGATACCATGTAGCAAGGTGACAATATAGTGTTACATCATCATCAATGTGATTAGTTATCTCATATAAGTCATCAAGGCTTCTCATCTTTCTTGGAGGACTTGATGGAGTGTCACTATTTAAGCTTCAATTAGAAGAAAAAAAAAAGGAGAAATTGAGCTCATTGATGTTTGTTGAGGTGTAACTTAAGTTCTTAATGATCTTTATATTTTTCATCCTCTTCATTAAAAATCGGTAGAAAGTCATATTTCTTACCATCATCTACCTTCCAATCTTATGCTCCTTCTTTATTGAACTCAACAACTCTATTAATCATCATTTTTTCTTTATTAGGGTTGTAAAGCTTGTATCATTTGGAATTTTGATCATAGCCCATAAAGATAATCTTTTTGCTTTTGTTATTTAGCTTTGTCCTTACTTGATCATCTACATGCACATAACTAATGCTCTAAAAAACTTTCAAGTGAGAGACTTAGCTTTCTTCCACTCTATGCTTCTTTTAGAGTCATGTCATTCAAGCCTTTAGTAGGACACTCATTTGACAAGTAGATAACACAATCTACAGCTTCAGCCCAAAACTTTATAGGCATCTTCTTGGTTTTAAGCATGCTTTTTGCCATGTTGAGGAAACTTATATTCTTTCTCTCCATCATGTCATTTTGTTGTGGGGATCTAGGCACTGTTAGAAGTTTTTTTATATCATAATATTCATAAAACTCATTAAAATCATTAGAACAACATTCACTCTCTATTGTCCTAAGTGATTTTATAGAATAACCATTTTCTTTTTCAACTAATGCCTTAAACTTCTTAAAATAACTAAACACTTTAGACTTTTATTTTAAGAAGTATACGCAAGTTTTTCTACTATAATCATTAATAAAAAGTACAAAATATAGATTTTAACCAAACGAACATGGTTTGATAGGACCATAAACATCAGCATGTTTTTCTTATAGGGGTTGACTTACTCTTAATGTAGACTCATTCAGAAAGCTCTTGTGAACTTGATTGCTTACTAAACATCCTTTACACAACTGATTTGGATGTATAATAGATGGTAGACCCTTCAACGTCTCTTTTTATGCCATCATCTTCAAACTATCAAAGTCTACATGCCCAAGTATACTAAAGCCAAGTCTCATCCTTCACACATGCATTTGAGACACATCTGTCTCTATGTTTAGCAATAACATTCTATTCTTTGTAATGTCTACCTTTGCAATCATAGCTTTTTTAATGTCAAGTAATGTTAAAATACGATCTTTCATTTTAATCTCATACTCTTTCTTCAATAATTGTCCTAAGCTCAACATGTTACTTTTCACTGTTGGTATATAATAGACATCACCAATAAATTGATAACTTCCATCTTTCAATTTAATCAAAATCATATATTTTTCTTTGATGGAAACTTTTGAATGACCTGCAAATGTGACATTACCTCTAATTGCTTCATCAAACTCTATGAACTTGTCTTTGTCTCCACACATGTGGTTACTGGCTCCATTATCTAGATACCATATGTTCCTTTTGTCTTACATTCTCTATCATACACTAATAATAGGGTAGTTTCCTTCTCCTATTCTATCACCAGATTTGCATTCTACTCAACCCTCTTGGTTGGACTCTAATAATCCCTAGCATAATGACCTACCTTTTAAAAATTATAGCATTTAACTTTTGATTTGTTAAACCTGGATTTCAGATTACCACTATCAATGTAACGGGTCAATTGGTTTGCTTCATGTTGTCGAATGGATGATCTGTTGAGGCTGCCACGACCTTCTCTTCCAAATCTGCCTCTCTCTTTGCTTTGTTCATGTCCTTTACTCCCTTGAAAATATCTAGAACCATCCTGCTTTGAAAAAAGTGCTTGTGCACTCACATCCTCTTGAATCTCATTGACTCTTTTCTCATGGGCTTGTAATTTTCCTATGAGATCTTTGATTGAAAGAACATTTATATTTTGCAACACCTCTATCGTGACCACCATATAATGAAACTTCTTTTAGAGTGAGCGTAGGATCTTCTATACCACACGTATCTTTTCCATCTTCTCCCAATATCTCTTTATTTTATTGTATATGACCAATCTCTTGCAAAGTATTCTAAATTATTCTCCGATTTATGCACATGTAACTTTTCAAAGTCACCTTGTAGCTTTTGTAGATGTACCTTTCTCACATTGTCAGCTCCTTGGTTTGATTTTTACAAAACTTCACATGTTTGCTTGACAATGGTTGTGTTAGCCACTATCTCAAAAGTCGCATCATTCAAACATCGGTGGATGATTGTGAGTTCTTGTTGATCATTTCTTCATGTCTTTTGCACGACCTTCTTATAGGATGAAGTCAATGTTGCTCCATCTATAAGCTCATCAAAGCTTTTTTCAACAGTCTCTCATACATCTTGGGAACTTAGCCAAGCTTTTACTCGAATACACCAAGTTTTATAGTTGTCATTTATCAACCTAGGACATTGAAGTGGGAAGTTTAGATTGGCCATGTTAAATAATCAAACCTAAGCTCTGATATCACTTGTTAGAAAAAGAATGGATGTGGTAAAAGATCAAAAACAGTAATGCAAAGTCAAAAACTTAAGAATAAGAAGAATATTGAGGAAGATATACTTTAATTAATTATTTCTCTCTTAGCTATTCTCTCTCTTTTGTGCTCTTTCATAATGCTAAATTACAAGTCGTTATAGGTATAAATCCTAGACAATTAATGAACTAAAATAATATAAAAAATCATAATCTAAACAAGAATTATATGTTGCTGATTGAATCGATCGACCATATCTGAACTGGTCGACTGATTCAATTTATTCCAGTCGGTCAACCGGTAGGCTGGTTTCTCTGTTTTTCAGAACCAGAATCTGGTTTACTTTCAACACTCTCCACCTTGCATGCGATATTTGGTAGTGGCGGCGGCAATGGTGAGATGGAGGAGATGGTGGTGGTCATAATGATGGCAAAAAAGGAGGAGGTGGTGGGAGATGATGATGATGGTGAAGGAGGTGGCAGAAAAGGAGGAGATGATATTGGTAGTGAAATTGTGAAAGAAGAAGAGGAGGTGGTGGTGGTGAAATAAAGGTGATAATTGAAATAATTTGATGATATTAGAAGTTGATTACTATTCACAAATTTTTTTTTTATGGAACTTCATGAATTGAAAATATTTTTCTGTAAATGAAATAAGTTTGAAAGTTGACTATAAAATATTTTATATTGACTAATTTTCTATAAAATGTTTACGGGAAACAAACATCATTAAATAATTTTTAAAAATACTTTTAAAAAATAAACACAGAAAAATCTGAAAAACATTTTCCCGTATCTTTTTTCACTTTGTTAAAGTATCAATGAAGTGTCATTATTTTAGAACTAACATTTTGCATAGAAAAGATGCTCAATCTAAGCAAACATGCATCTCATGTTTTTGTAATTGAATCCAATCAATACGTGCAACGAGGGTCGAACAATCAAGTGTTGAATTTCAGGTTCAAATACCCTTTCAAAAAAAACTTTTAATAAATAACTTGGGTGTGTGTGAAAGCAAAAGGCTAGTTGAAGTGTGCATGGCTTAATTATTCACATGAATAAATTTTAATTTAAAAGAAAAAATCAACACAAAAGAGCCACAACATCCTATCCTAATAAAAAAAAGAAATTAACACAATTTTAATTTTAATTTAATCGAGATATGCACAAGTTAGTCTGAACACCCACGTTAAAATAAAACATAAAAAGAGAAACATTTAGTTGTAACTTGTAAGAAAAATAATAAATTACGTATATAACAAGGTGAATGCCTCCTTTGATGCCGCAATGGTGATTAACATTGGCGTTATATTACTTTTTAATCCATGGAAATCACGGGAAGATTTTGAGACGAAAATATATATTAAATCCTATAAACAACACATTATCACCCATATCAGTCACTCAACGTCAATTCCTTTGCTTGCGAAGGAATTTAAATACAAAGAATTTGCATGTTCTCCGTTGAACTTGAACCGAAGCTATAAACTCTAGATGAACCTCGGAACAACAGCCCTTGAGTCTTGTGTAATTCATGGTGATAAGTCTTGTTGTCTAGTATATATGTTCAACAATGCGTATGCTGATTGACAGCATAGTAGTAACAGCAGAGGAGCAAGTTGGAGTTGTTTGTGGTCTGGCAGCTTTGGCACGGGCGTATCTCCATGACCTGCAAACACAAGAAATTCAAACTTTATCCACGTACAAGATCAGACGCTTTTCAATTTCCATTAACAAATCCGGTGGAAGATTATTCTCCCGTTGCTCCATCACACTAAAAACACGTCAAATCATTATGCTAAGACACCGAAACAAGGTAATTAAAGACAATCCGTATTCATACCAGTATTTCCAACCCCTTTCAAACGTTTAGTGAAGGTCTCTAGGTTGCCTGTGATGACTGGCGGCTGAGTTTGGTGGAGAAGGAAGGTTGCGTGGTGATGTTTTGGTGGCTGAGGCTGCTGGTATGTTTTAGCAATAATGTTGGTGATGGTGGAGCTGCTATTTGTGAGGAGCTACTGGTTGGAAAGAGAGGAGGGGCAGTGGCTTGGCTGGTGTGTTGGTTGGGTCATAGGTGAGAGACATGGACGCTGCAGTGGTGGCTGCTGCTGCATGAATTCCAAACAGATCTAATTGGTTTAAAAGGGCCAAGTCTTAGAAAACTCATCTAAGAATCCAGTCTATTTTAGGTTTCTAAGCCACTGCATGGGATTTAATAACACTATAAGTTTCTTTATCGTGTTTTTAAGATGAAATTATTTTTATATATAATATATGAGAAGAGAAAAAGCACACCCACACTCTTATTTGTTTTTTTTCAAAATTCACTGTCTCTCCCCGCAAACCTTACCTGTTTGGGAATGTGGTTGTGATTACTTTTCAAAGTGTTTTTCGTGCCGAAATGCATCAAAATAATGTTTTTTTTTATTTTTTAAAAATTATTTTTGAGATCAGTGCATCAAAAAGATTCAAAACATACAAAAAATAAATTATTTTTTAACAAAACAAAAAATTTGAATTTTTAAGAAACACGTAAACTTAATTGAATCCCATATAAATCTCCCAAAGTTCTCGCCATGAATATGAGAACCCTCAAGTTCTTACCCCTCAAGCCTTCAACAAAAAAGTATTACAGTGGAAGAACTACCAGATTCACATGATAATGTTAAGAGAAGCGTGAAAATTATTAAGGAACAACAATTTTAACAACCAAACCAAATATAAAGGTGGGTTTCAATGGTAGAAGCTATTATAACTAAAGTTAACAAACTGCTATGAGATGATTCTTAAGAAATTAAAAAAAATGTCTTGAAGGTTATTGTTCCATGAATTACAAGTCAAGCAAGCTCGTTACCATCGCTAAAAATCAATACTTATTATTGTGCATACTGGACAGAAAGCAAACACAAAAAAATACAAACAAGCAGATTCATGTGGTTCCCCAAATCGAGTACGTCCACGAAGACATCATACTGTATATTATTAAAAAAAATAATACAAACACTTAACTTAACCCTAATACAATCCCAAAAACCTAGTGTTTCACTCTTACACTTAGTGTTTTTCTCAAATATGCTTTTTCTCTCACTCTCAACTCACTGCATATTTTTTTTGCACTCTATACACTCTCTTCCTCTTTCTTATCTACACACTTCCATAGCATTCCCCTTAGTGTCTTTTTATAGTTGAATAATAGGGGGGAACTTCCCTATTTTTAGCCTTGAATCAAGGGAGAAAATCAAGCCACAAATTAAAGAGTAAAAGCTATCATGATTTGAGGAGGGTGGTTGGATCTGCAACAAATATCCATCTTGGTGAGATTTTTCCATCAATCTTAGTAATCAATCAATGCTTCCTCTGATGTGCCATATGGCGTTGCACCCCAAAAGTGCTTAACATCGCGCAGTGCCAATATTCTATAGAAGTGTTAAGTTAGTTTGACAACTTTTATCAAATAGTACACTAACCACTTTGCTGCATGATATTACAGCACACTTGAAATAAGGAAAAAAAAGATGAAACTCTAAATAAGAAAGAGATATTCTTTAAATACTCAATCAAGACAATGTTCAACTAATTTAAACATGAAAAATCTGATCTTTAAAATGTGAGAATTTTTTAACCAGTTAAAATTACAGAAGGAAATCACTATATTCCAGTTCTGCCAAGCCAAGTAGGACACTGGGAAGGATTGAGGGACAATGTTCCATGTTCTCAGTTTTACTTAGAAAAGGAAGGGAGGTGGCGTATGGTTATGCTTTTTGAGGTCAAATTTTGCATACAAAAAAGCTGGGAAAAGAAGCAATCCACCATTAAAACTTTATTACTAAACTTACTACTTTTAGGTCCTCGTGATTCTTAGTAGATAGCTAGGTCAAAAAAGAACTAAACTCAATAATTTGATACCTAAAAAAGTACATGAGATATCTGCAATCATGACATGTGAAATGGAGAATGGAAGTAACATTAGCTTGTAGTTTGAGCCCAAAAAATCCTCAATTAAAATGGGGTTCAAGGATAAAAGAAAATCGTTAAAATATCAATTAGCAAAAGCAATTAAACAACAAGATTTTGCTTTCATTTCTTTCCTGTAACACATAGACAATCAGACTAATGCAATTAAAGATGTAAAATTTCATGTTTCATGCCAAAAAGGTGTGCTTAAAATAAGGAGCTAAAGGTGTGCTTACGGGCTCAGTCTTGCCATATACCTCAAATCTCTATAGAATTTTCTTCAAGTATTCAATTTGTGTCAAATAGATTGTGCCTTTCCTTCTGTCTCTCTGAATCTTCATGCCAGTAATCTTTTTAGCTTATTCAAGGTCCTTTATTTTAAACTTGTTTTTCAATGAGATTTCAATTTCTCAATCTTCATCGTGCTCTTCGATGAAATCAGCATATTATCCACATATAAGAGCAAATAGATGAAAGAATCATCAAGAAGCTTGCAAAAATATACACAATGGTCAAATTGACTCCATATGTATCCATGTTCTGCCATGAACTTATCAAATCGCTTGTATCACTAGTGAGGAGACTATTTTAATCCGTATAATAACTTATTTAGTTTATAAGTCCAATTATCTTACCTAGTGACTTTGAAACCATCCAGATGAGACATAAAACTTTCCTATTTCAAATCTCCATATAGGAAGGTAGTTTTCATAGCAATTTGGGCTAATTATAAATTAAACTATGCAACCAAGGCTAACAAAATACAAATTGATGAATGCTTAATAACTAAAGAGAATACCTCATTTTCAACCAATTATCTTTTTTCTTTTGGGAAGTTATACAAAATCCCAAGTTTTATTCTTGTAGAGAAATTTCATCTCTTCATCTCTTCATCCATTGTCTTATTTTATTTTTCACTATATGTACCTTGAACTGCTTCTTTATAGGTGTATGGGATTCCATCATCAATCACATGAAGTGCATAAGCCACCATGTTACAATATCGAATAGGTTTCTTGATAACCCTTTTTGGTTTACTTGTTGCAATGAATTCTTGTTGTTGTGTGGTTGCTAGAGTTAAACATCCTTTTTATTTGAACTTTCATCTGAATCTCCTTCAACAGGGATTGTCTGAACAGTCTTTACAGGAATGACTGAAGTATCAGACTCTACTTGTTATGTATCACTCGACTCTTTCTCCTATGATTTTTCTTGTTGTAGCATGTAAGACTTGTCAAAAGTAACATCTCTACTCAAAATCATTTTCTTTGATTCGGAACACTAAAGTTTGTAGCCCTTTACTCCTTTACTAAAGCCCAAATAAATAGTTGTATTGGCTCTAGGATCTAGCTTGGACTCAGTAATAGTAATATGATAATATGTTGAGTATCTAAATACACTCATAGAGTCATAATCATTTGCAAGAGAGCTTGACCATACCTCCAAGAAGGTTCTTCCATTTAATGATGTTGAAGGCAACCAATTAAAAATATGATAAGCATAACTTAACACCTCACCCATAATGTTTTGCTTAGTCTCGAATGTGATAATATACATTGGACTTTCTCCACCAATATATGGTTCATACATTCTGCCACTCCATTTTGTTATGGTGTTTTTTGAATAGTAAAATATCATTTGATCATTTTGTTATGGTGTAGTTAGAGAATATGATGATTTTCCCCTTGCACTTATTACTATCAGTAAAATATGGTTAATTTAAATTATGCAAATGAAGTGTTTGATAAAAAGCCTAAAAAGGATTAAATACTAATTACTATTTTTTTTTAATGTGAAGTTATATTATGTATTTAATGGCAAAAGTTGTAATATTAGTATTTTAAAGCTTTTTAGTCAATAAATAAAAAATAATAGCAATAATTTAACTAATCAAATATTTTTTGTTGACTTTTTTTTTTAGAATGTTAAGTGTTACCTCATGTATAAAGCTCAAGAAGTAAATGTAATTTCTCAATGTACAACAAGAAAGTGAAAACACGATCAAATCTTATGAGTTTTTTTTGTAATTATCCCAAAAAATTTATTTTTATTGAATATTCATGAAAAGTTTCTTATTTCTTATTTTTGCATATTAGGTGCATAATAATTGAAAAAAAAGTTCTTAAATTTTTTTATAACAACCTATAATATTATTTAAGAACCAAGAAAAATTGAATAATAATTTAAATATCATATCCAACATTTTTTTTATATTGCATTCCAATAAAATGAAAACTTAAAATAATAGAAAAGGCCAAAGAGATAAGGCTTAAGTGTCTGACCCAACAAAAAAAAGCAGACACAATTGACCTTCTATTTCTTACATGCCTTTGATCTTTTTTATTTATTTATAAAAAAGTAGATAATGTATAGTTTGCTTATCCATATTCTTACTATCAGAGAGGTAGTTGAAAAATTGAGTAATGATTTTTTTATACAAAAATCTATTTTTCAACCTATTTATTAGCTTAAAACACTCCTAAATCGATTAAAAAACACAAGGTTAAATTAAAAAAAAACTTTCTTGACCCTAATCTATTTTTTCAACAACATAAAAGTTTAAAAATACCTCAACATCACTCTTGTCAAGTGAAACACATTGACACAAAGTTTGGTTCTTTTTGTTAATGAAAACTTGACAATTGACCACTTTTTCTCAAGGCTGTTATTTTTCATCAACTCTCATCTCTTAAACTCAAAGACTGGAATGTGAAAACAATGGAGTTTGGATCAAAATATATAATTATCAAACTAAATGGACCAAAAATTATATTGCAAAAAAATTAAAGGCATATATTTCTAAAAACGAGTTGAATGAATAGTATAACAAAAAAAACCTGAATTTTTGCCTCAATATCACTTTTGGTGCTCTCATTTTAATTTTTTCACAAACAATAAAATGAATTTATTTGTGTTTTTTAAATTGAGCATCAACCTAATGTTAAAATATTTTTTGACACCATAATAACCCTTAGAAATCAATTTGAAACAAACTATTAAGTCTAATCTCCAACTATTTGAAAAAATGAAATTGAAACAAAAAAGTTCAATGAGAGCGAAAAAAATAAAAGGAAATAAAGGAAAAATAATATTAAATTCACATTGTTTATGAGATGATACATGGTAAAATCACCATCTATTTCATTTTTTTTTGTAATTAAAGATTGAAATTATTTATATCTTATGTAAAATATAACTCATTTTATTTGATGTTGTAACCACATTAACCTTCCATAATAAATATTAAGCTTGGTTCTTTCTTTATTTTACTAGAAATTTCAACTAATATCATCATTTTCTTCATTATTATCTTACCACCGTCATTATATTATTCTTATTATATCTACTATGCTATCATTCTACTATTATTATTGTCGTCATCTCACCATCACCCTTGTTTTTATTATTAAAAATCCCCTTTACTATTACAATTATCATCATTATCATAAAAGAAACACCAAACTTACTATCTTATCAATATAATATTTTATCATAATTTCACTGTTACCATGTTTTTCTTATTATCACTTATCAAATATTATAAAAACAATTATATGAAAAAATTTTATATGATATTTTTCATTTATAAAATTTTATGTAAAGTATAGGTACTTTTATCTTATGACAGGAAAAATGTTCACAAACACTAAAACTAAACCAAAACATATTTTAAAATAGCTGTAATTTAAAACCAAAATAATGCCAACCATAAATATTAAATCCAACTTAGTCTAATTGGTCAACTTAATGACCCACCGATCCTAATTGAGTCTGCTTTTAAAATACCTAAAAAATTCACTCGGTTAATCTAGAATAGCTCATATGGGTTAACCTGCAACCTGAGTAATCGATTAAAACCCAGATGAGACTTGATCAACAAATATTTTGAAAAAATTAATTCAAAAATAATTTATTTTTTTTAAATCATAAATTTTTTATATATAAAATGATAAACCTGGATGAATCTAAACTTTAAACCAGGTGTTGGATCGGGCCCTTGATACCGACACGGGCACAAAATGACTAGTCGTTTTCCAATTTCTAGAAAGAGATAGATAACAAGCACGTGGCTCAATAAGCTTTCGAAGCCCAAAATGCTCTCCTTTAAATGAACCGAAATGTCAATATAGTCCAACTGAGAATTAATCAATTTATTTATAAATTCAATATATATATAAATAAATAAAAATGCAAAATCAAAGAGAACCGAAAACTGTGCGTCGTTTACCGTACCGGAGAAAAGGAGAGAGATCCCCTCCCCTTCCTTGGACAGACTGTAACGTAAAATCTGAGAGGCAGAGAGACAGAGATGGCGGCGCGTGGGAAGATGGTGCTGGGTTGCATTTTAGGAGTATTGATTTGTAGCAGCAATCTTTTCACGGTTAGCCAAGGGGTGTGGTTGAATCTGCCTCCTACCGGTACCAAGTGCGTGTCCGAGGAAATCCACAATAACGTCGTCGTTTTGTCTGATTACGTTGTCGTTTCCGATGATCATTCCCATATCCCCACCATCTCTGTTAAGGTAACCCGATTTTTCTTTTTACTTTTTAATTGATACACTTTGATATGAATCTCTTACGATGAGTCTTAAATTAATTATTTTATTAGAATCGATTTTTCCCCTTGTTTTTGTTCCCTATGTGCAAGATTTGTTATTCTTAGAAATTCGTAGGTATTACTGGAGTAGAACCTCGTATAAAAGTGGTGCCCATCACAATGGCAAACTCCTTCGCTCGCCCATTGTAATAAACATGCATTAGTCTCGATGAGGTTGATAATAATCATACAGCATATCCTCGATAAGCTAATAACTTTGATTAAATAATATTTTTGTTCGTCCCCACTTAAATTTAAATTTTAAATAGTATATTGATGAACTAATATCTCTATTAATTAATAAATTTTCATGACCCCAATGGTATTAATTTATAGAGGTTTATCTGTATATGGATCGTGCTTTCTCTACGTGAGGGAGAGAGGAGTGATAGATATTAAGAAAGTATGATAAAAAAAAATTTAAGAATACACTTGAGTTGCTGGATTATGATTTTAAAGTAGGATTCACTTGTAGGGCTGTTGTGTTAGTGGGACTATGTGTGTTTTTGAAGTATTTTCTTGTGTTTTTCTTAGCATTTAGCTTTACATGGGAGTTAGTATTTAATAATTCTTGTTTTATAATTTAAACTTGCACTTGTGCTTACATTTAAAAAAAAAAAAATTAGGTCCATGAATAATTTTACAGTAGGTGCTGCATTTATGTGACGTATGAGTATTAATTAACTCTTGGTATATCTAATAATTTCTCTTTCATGGAGGTCTTAATTGTTCGAGCTTGTATGGCTAAATATCCATTATTCCCTTGTTAAGTTTGCTTAAGCATTGTTCTCAATTGTTTGTTTCTTCTTTAGGTGACATCACCATATGGGAACACCCTTCACCAAACGGAGAATGCGACTCATGGTCAATTTGCATTCACGACTCATGAGGCTGGCAATTACCTGGCATGTTTTTGGGTGGATGGTCATGTTCAAGGAGATGTGAGTGTTAACATTGATTGGAAAACTGGAATTGCTGCTAAGGATTGGGATTCAGTTGCTAGAAAAGAGAAGATAGAGGTAAGAGCATGTTAAAGATAATACCGCTGGTAGTCTAGTGATGAGTTTCTCTGTGAGTCAAAAGCTTCCACAGCTTTATTTGCCTGTGAATTGGATCGCACTTCTTTATCTTGTTTCGATACCATATATCCAAAGTTTTGCATTGTTGACAAAGTGGAGATTGGGTGCTGGGTTTGATTTGTGCTAGAGTTCTTCAAACTTAGATCATAATGCACATGGTATTAATAAGAGAGAACAGAAAGGTGTTTTAATGATTCTCTACCTTTCCTTGAACTAGCCGGAAAACACAAGACATTGGTGAAGTGCATAGTTGCAGACCCTAGGATGAGAACTTATCTTATATATAATCTTGGAAGTGCTTCTGATGTTAGATTGTAGTTTCATGAACATTAATTATTGATTATGGAATAAGCTTATAGTGCTTTCACCTAGGCAATTAAAAAGTCCCCCACGAAGATACACGTGTAATTCATCCGTGTCTGTGTAGTTTTGTTTCTCATTTTCTTAATATTCGTATGCATGAATATGTTCTAATTTGTCCACCTATAGGGTGTTGAACTTGAGCTGAGGAAACTTGAAGGAGCGGTGGAGGCCATCCATGAGAATCTACTCTATCTCAAAACGAGGTATATTCTTCTCTACTTTGCAATCTATTCTTTTCTTTCTATCTAGCAATTTCTCTTTTATTCAACTAAACAGTTTTTTTTTTATTGGATAATACTGACAGGGAAGCAGAGATGAGGTCTGTGAGCGAAACAACAAATACCAGAATAGCATTATTTAGTGTCATGTCATTGGGTGTCTGCATTGCTGTTTCGGCACTGCAAGTGTGGCACTTGAAACACTACTTCCAAAAGAAGAAGCTCATTTAGTATTGGTAATCAAGTTTATTTATCTTTGTGAAAGAAAGTTTCCTACTCTTTCTTTTCCTTGCATGTTGTAGAAGAAAATTTTAATACATGAATATAGCAAAGTTTACTGTCTTACAGCTGAATTTTTTTTTTTTTAATGTTTTTTGAACATTTAAGTTGAATGTTTGTTTTAATTTTAGTTTCAAGTGATATAGACTAACACCTCGTGGTTCCTTTCTTGAAATTTGCCTTTTACATCTGACTGAGGTTGGTTTTTTATGGTCGGTCCTGTGATTAGGAAGAAGAGACTCGCATTTTACTTGATTGGCTGGACAACTAGTTTTTTATGGTTCAAAGCTAAAAGCAACAGTGAGTTGCAAGCTATAGGTCAAGAAGGCTTTGAGGTTTGTTACTATTCAATGTCTCAAACGACTGAGAAATTGTGGCATCGTTAAAACTAGCTGTTCTTCTTGATTAGTGGTGTCAGAGCCTGTTTATCTGTGTTTTAAAAGTAAAATTTTTTTCTTTAATTTTTTGTTTTTTGTATTTGTAGATTGTTTTGATGTGATGATGTTAAATATAAATTTTAAAAAATAAAAAAAAATATTATTTTGATGTATTTTCAAATAAAAAAACACTTAAAAAAAACCACTATCATAATATTTAATATTTAACAGGCAATTAAAGCCCTTAAATTTGTATCATATCTTGAGAAGCTCCCAACAACTCAGCTGTTCTATGCGAGCATGCCTGATGCCTAGTTTTCTAGTTGGGAGACATTCAACAGAGCTCTAATTTAACCATGAAATGCAAAATCTACGTGATTAATTCAAAAAGATAATGAAATACAACAATTTGTCAACATTCAAGCAAAAAATTGGAGAATGTGTGAAACTAACAGTTGAAGAATGATTAAAGTTTCAAGCATGTCCGCAGTTAAAACTGTTGACTAGTGAACCGAAGGATCAATGTGAACCTAATCAGTGTAAATAAGGGAGTGACTCGACGAGCGGTGTTTATTCTATTCGAACAGTTTTGTGATTCATGCGTTGAAACCTGCAAATCTCATCAAAGAAATCATCTGCACTGCTATGGCTGCTCCTCATCTGAAGAATCCTTATTGCCATTGACTTTATAACCTTCCCGTACTTCAAGAGCGACTCAAGGGTGCTTATCTTCTGCTCGGCATTCAACGGTGATCTGACCGTTATCACCACCTCCTCCAGACAAGGAATCACAAACCCAGACTGCACCTGCAAAGCCAAAAAAACGCTGCTCCATTAACATGTGCAGTCTTAAAGCTCCATTACAGCAGTACTGAAGCAAAAGCATGGACTTGTTCATTCATTGTGGATTTTCTAACTCACATTTTTCAAGCTGTTCTTTTGACAGAGAGCAGCGAACATTGCTCCATGGATATCGAATTTTTGAAGCTTGGGATGGCTATTAAAAAAATCAACGAAGTCAATCTCTGGAAAGGGTTGGAGGATGTCAAAGTCCCCGGTAAATTCAACCTTCATGTACAGATGCTTCACCTCACTTGCCAACTGAAGCATTTTACTTATTGCATTCCAACACCATTGGACTCCCCTAATAGACAGGAACTCCAGGGCCGCGAGTTTTCCAAAATCTACCATATAAACTCTCCCTGAAACAAATTACAAGCAGGAGGTTTTGAAGGTGCAAAATAAGATTAGAGAGCAACAGCATTTCCAAACTTCTTAGATAAGTAGCTGAACTGAAAAATCAAAATATTACCAGCATTATTTGAAATTGAAAGACTCCTCAGGCAAGCAGTCTCACGAACACTGATCCAACTACAGCCTTGAACCTCGAGGAATTCAATTTTGGGTGAAGTCAAGGTTAGTGAATAATTACCCACACCATAAAAGTCCAGCTTGCATTGCTCCAAGCTAGGCAACTCGATCAAAACTGACCTAACCCCTTCACACCCGAGTAGCAACAAGGTTTTCAAATTCGGGCATGCCTGAAGGGCGGCGGTTAATGCAGGATCTTCCAATTTAGCACCGACAATCTCAAGGCTTTGAAGTTTTGGAAAGGCATCCCACTTGGGAGAGTTCATCATTAGGACACCCCAAAGCTTTAAAGACTCCAAATTCTTTGCAGTGCTAATGCATTCCAGTTTCGACGGGCTCTCAGTACAGTTCTGGTATTCAGCAAGATTGTCCATTCTAAGCTCAAGATGTTTGAGCGATGACCCCACAAGCAGCATCCATGAGGCAAGACCTATGCTCGAGAAGGGGCTGTATACAACAAGCTCTTCTAATTTAACAACTGATGATATCATCTTCCACACAGTGGTATCAGGATGGTCGATGCCAGAGTGGTTGTCAAAGGAGTTCCTGGGGAAGTAGAGGCTTTTGATGTAAGGCAAAGAGTCCTTCCATCGCTTCGATACGCAATTACAGACGGCAACATCCCTTGCATTGTTCATGAATGAGAAGATGTATTGAACAACAGCATCCGGGAGAGATTCCATTCTGTGAGGACTTCAATCAAACATGTGTTAGGCAACCGATGATATTACTCAAAATTAATACAGAGCCATTGAGATTTCAAAAAGAAACAGTATTCATTGATGCGTGCACCCACTTCGCATTCGCTATTACATTTAATAATTAAAGTATTATTATTCACTGATTCCAATATTCTAAAATTTAGAGCGGACAAAGACATTGTTTGATATTAATTAAATAAATAAAGAACATCTCCGTTTCATTTCACTTGAATTCTTGGCTAATCCATTCAAAGCCGCCTGTTTCAGAAAAGAAAAACACTAGAATTCAACACAGATTAAACATAAAAATTTCTCATTTAGCCATATTTGCATATGCTCAAATGAAATGAATTTAATAAAAAAAAATGAAAATACACAAAAGGGAGCTCAAGAATTTCAAAACCCAGATAGGAATTAACATTTCAAGATGAATCCAGGTGAAACTTTGAACGTTCATTAAAGATTTCAAATAATTATTATAAAAAGAAAAGGAAGTTTGCTTACTTTGAGTGAGGGAATTTGAAAGAGAGGAAGTTACAGAGAGAGATCTGTGTGAGCAGGGAGAGACTGACTGAGAGAGAGAGGTGGAGAGAGAGGGAGAGAGAGAAGAGGGCGCTTGTACATGAAAACTTTTTGGCATTTGAGGGTTTTTCAAATTTTGAAAACCTGTAGATGGTGGGGCGCTGCTCCCTCCTTCCCCTTTTTTTTTTTTTTTTTTCCTTTTATTTTGTTAAATATTATTTTGTGGTTGTAT
>Ga0325414_1000615_pt1 | contig 30195 bp, 18 predicted proteins | sample PopdelMetagenome_8_FD_206183 | JGI IMG/M metagenome (GOLD analysis project Ga0325414, IMG submission 206183) | Populus deltoides microbial communities from Bellville, Georgia, United States - Leaf-PdKOR-R3 | ecosystem: Host-associated > Plants > Phyllosphere > Phylloplane/Leaf | place: USA... | reverse complement strand
AAAAAAAAAGACTAAACGACTTGTTGTCTGGTTACTGTTCATCTTCTTCTTCATCATCTTCTTTTCTGAAAAAGCTGCTTGGGTGGCTACATTTCAATGGCATTTAATGCTTCATCTCTCACCAAATTTGATAAAAACATATATCACCATGATGGTTTGACATTTGACTACATCCCGATATGGTTCTTTCCGGCTAATTGACATCACAACCACCATGACGCCACCTCAAAGAGGCCAACTCAAGCAGCTTTTAAATTGAGGGAGAAAAAAATTAGAGGCAAAAGTTGGGAAAAAATCAGTATTTCCCCAGTTTTTTTTCTTCTTCTTCGCTAGCCTTATATGCGCCACCATAACTACTGCGTCTCAGTCATCGCTGCCACAACCAACCACACGACGATCTTCCCTGCACCACTAGGAACGCCGCTAGTAACCCTTTGCCTTTGGCGAGACAAGGTTTCTCTCCATTTTTCTCCCCAAATCTCCCCCTCGACCACTACATTCTATATGCAGTGGCACAAATAATTAAGCATGGTCACTAGGCTGGGCTAGTGACCATGCAACAATAGGCTGGACTTGTTTCAGCCCCACCCTGATGGACGGGCCGGACCCAACCCATATAATAATAATATTATAAAATATTAGTTTTAAAAAAATCAATTTTTTCAAAGGGCATTTAAAAAATATTTGTGGTGTCACATATGTTTTTCCAACTATTTTACATAATATTAGGTTGTAGACTTACATTGTAAGATACGGACCTAGTATTTAAAATACCTGGTTTTCTCCAAAAAATTTCTTTAAAAAAATAAAAAATAAAAAAAATAAAAAATTAAAGTTAATTTCCTCTTCCAAAATCACAAAACATATATGTTTTTGTCTTTGTGCATATGATCAAATCCTAAAAGTTTTTCATGCATATTTTCTAAAAAAGAAATAAAATTATTTTTATCATATTTTAAAAATACAAAAATGAATATCGTAATCAACTTATGATTATCTATTAGGATTTGGTCAAAATACAAAAAACCATCACAATTATTCTATTTGGAACGTTAGGAATTAGTTATATTTAGGAAATAAATGCAATGTTAAAATTTAGGCCTTAGAAGAGTTAGGCTTTAACCCAATAAGGTAAAGACTTCCTCATAAAAGGAGATCTACCTTGAGCCTTATACAAGACCAATGAATAGAAACACAATATAGAAAAACAATCAAACAACAATGCAGCTTACCTTAGATGGGTGCATTGAGGGTGATGCGTCTTCCCTTTGCATAACCAATCCCTTACCCGGACTATCGTAGACCATAGGTGTCCTGGTAAGCATAATACAGGTGGCGACTCCTGAACCTCATAATCATAATTTTATAATTATATCCAAAACCTGTTTTTCACACACCACTTAAGAGGCAAACTTGTCATTCTTAACGCAGCGCCACGCTGCTACAATACTCATCACAAAACTGACTTATGCTTAGTATATTAGTTTTAAGATTATTTACAAACGAAACATTATAAAAAGTATGTAAACTAAGAATATAAATATCTTTAAGGTCATTAATCCTCCACTCAAGGATTCAAATTTTTATCTCCTCATATATGTCTATAACAACCACTATCTAAGTACCACAGTTTGTTATTCATTGTTTTTAGTGTTGTATGTGTTACTAGACATATTGCCTTTTTCTTAACTACTCACTAATTTTTCATTTTTGTTTTATTAGAATTTTCAAACTCTTGAGATTTCTCATATTATGCTAACTTACCAAGTTTCCTTTCTATAATACATAATCGTTTTAATTAAATGATGCAATTCAACCATCAAAGGATCCTTTGGAGATTCTAGTTGGTCCAGTTACTAGGCTTAGGGCTAAGAAGTTCAAAGAAGCTTTCAATGGACTTCTTCAAGATACATGGGCTAAGGTGGACTTTAAGAGGATTTGTAATAATAAAGAGCAAGCCTTGATTAATCTGATTCATGTTCAAGAGGGGCTTGTTGGTGGAACCAAGACCATTACAGAAGGATTGGGAGAAGAAGACTAGATTCGAACAGTTTGATCTTTCGTTACTCTTTTGGTCATAAGTGGAGCTAAAGATCTAATTTTGAGTGATTCTAGTTATTGTGAAAACTACACTTTCATACATTTCCAATGGTATATGGCACGTCTTCTAATTCATTAAAGCGAGAAAGAACCATCCATTTTAAGTTAGGCTTTGCTGCTGTCAGACAAAATACGGAAATAACGAACTTGTCTTATTTAATTAGTTGGGCTATCAAACTTTATTTATTTTGAGGGGAGACATCTTGCTTGGGTTTTAGACTTGTTTATTTAATTAGTTTGGGCTAGTTTTATCTTAGGTTGATTATTATTTAAATTAGGTTTATGTGAGACCCATTAGGGAAACTAGGGTTTTGACTTGGAGTTTAAATACTCTTTAGGAATAATTTTATATCAGACTTTTAATGATAATTTCAGCATTGTAACCGACTTTTTAGTTGCTCAATCTTGATTCTTGATAGAACTTTCAACTTTTCAAAGAACTGACCATTCTTTGTTGTAAATTTATACTTCCTTTGCTCGTCTCTAAGTGTAGGAGTTGTGATCGAGTTGGTTTAGTGCCTTAGAGCAAGTCTTTCATTGTGATAAGCTCATTCAAATCTCAACAAACTTGGATTAGATTGATAATGGGTCGTGAATTCCATTAAATTCCACTAGGGTTCGCATCATTAAGTCCATATTATATTATATTTTATTCTAGATCTTAATTCTTATTAGAACATCTATTTTTTAGATTTAAATAGTTCATTTTTGCATGTCTTACAATTCTACATTGCTGGCAAGTAGAAATAAACTTACTTTTCAACTTACTTGTTTAGACTTTGTTTGACTCACATCTAGGTATGACATTCTTTTATAGTTTTCCTCTTACAAAGGTACTGCCTTTGGAAAATGAGGTTATTTATGTATTATTGATTGAATTTTCACATGTCGTGTATCCTAAACATGCACTGTCAATATTGACCTTTTAAGCTTTCAACAGTCCATCAAGTTTTTGTGTTGTTAGTTGTTCCTTTGACTATTTGCATATTGTCAGCTCTTTTTCAATTGCTTTGAGCTTCGTGAGAAATCTAGATATCTCTGCTTCTGACATATTTAAAGCTTCAGCCAGATTGTTTTTCTTATTCTTCAAAGTTTCAGTTTGTTAAACAATATCTTGTTCGATTTTTGTTAACTCTTTTTTATATTAAATTTTTACCTTTACTTCTATTTTATAACTCATTTCTTTTGGCAAAATCTTTGGGGTTTTTTTTTTAATCTTTACTATTGTTTCTTTTTTTAAACATGAAATTTCTGAATTTCCTAGTTACAAGAGCAATATCTTCACTATTAAGATCATTATTAAAAGAATAATCATGTTCTTTTTTAATATATTTAAGTGCAATAGACTTACCTTTCTTTTGATGAGGTAATGTAGCTTCATAAGTTTGTAAGGAACCAACCAATTCTTCAACACATATAATGTTAAGATCCTTGCTTTATTTTATGGCTATTACCTTTGGTCGAAATCTTTCAAGTAGGGATCTCAAAATCTTCATTGTAATTCATGAGTCCTTTACATTTTCTCTTAGATTGAACTTGGAATTTACAATATTATTAAGTGTTGCATAAAAACTCATTAAAAGATTCATCTTTCAGCATTCTTATCTCCTCAAATCTTGAGGTTAGCATTTGTAATTTAGAATTTTTCACTATTTTGGTTCCCTTGTTAGTAACCTCAAGAATATCTCAAGTTTCCTTAGCTATCTCATACATGAAGATTCTTTTAAATTCATTAAAGGACACTTCATTGAATATAGCTTCCAGGCCTTTATTATTTCAATTATAGTAAATGGATTCATCCATGCTCAACTAGGTGTCATACTTTCTTATCTAGTGATTTAAAGAAAGCTTTCATCCTCACTTTTCAATAAGTATAGTTCTCACCGTTGAGTTGCGGTGGTGAATTTGGTGTTGACATGTTCAATAGGAAAAGTAGATTTCATTCTAGAATGAGTGAAATTACTCTAATACCACTTGATAGTCCCGTTTATGTACCCTATATGTTGAGAAGCAATATGCTAACACTAATCAGTAACCAAATAAATATCATATTTTCTCGTCTAATGATTTAAGGAAAGCTTTCATCCTTACCTTTCAGTAGGCATAGTTCTCATTATTGAATTGTGGTGATGAATTCAATGTTGACATGTTCAACATGGAAGATAAATTTCACTCTAGAATGAGTGAACTTGCTTTGATACTACTTGACAACCTTGTTTTCTGTTCCCTGTATATTAAGAAGCAATATGCTAATACTTTGCTAACATTAATCAGTAACCAAATAAAATTAAATATAGAAAATTTAAATGAACAAGTTGTTTGGTTACAAAGGGAAAACCTTTTGAAGAACTTTTCAAAAGATAAAAAAAACCCTTTAGGGTAGCCAAACCCAGAATAGACAATTTTCACTAGTTTAGATGATTACACAAAGAGTTTTTTCACCTACAAATCCTTTGTATCTATATTACTTTCTTGTCAATACAAACACTTTGTTTTGTCTTCTATCATAGTAGATTGCTAGAACATCTAACGATATTCAAATTGTTGTCATCCTAACTGAAACATCTAGTTGCTAACAATTAACACATGAACTCTCCCTAGGAATCTATAGGCCCTTAAACTCTTAGAGATTTTCGAGTGATTAGGAATTGCTCACTGTGGGATGGATAAACTGAACAATTCTCCTTGAGAATTTTCTTCACACCCCACTCATGTGTCAATTATATATGCTACGAAACTCAATGTAACTCCTTAGCTGGTTGGGCACTCTTGCTGTGTTACAAGTGCTGCTCTCGCAGTCCTGCTCTTTATTTTATATATATATATATATATATATAAGAATCTTTGATAAACATTATGATCAAGCTTCCTAGTCTATTACATTTTAACAAATTGTTAATCATGTTTTCCAAAAACACTTCTTTGACAGTTATCTTCGAATAACTTGCATGTAACTTCTTTTGATAAAATCTATTTGAACTTCCTATATAACTTATCCAAACAAACTAGATAATCACATAAATAATCATGTTATATCTTACAAGATAAACTTGTCTAATTTTTTTTTTATCTAATTTGGATAAACTAATAATCTAAACAAATTCATCTTCATCAATGTAAATAATCTCTCACTAATTGAAGCCAATCATTTCGATATTTACAATATAAATGATGAATAATGACTATGTATTTTGATGGTGTTCTTAAAGTTTCAGGGAATGATGATAGGGTAATGATAATTTCCTCAAATAAAAGACAATACCCCGATCTATATCAAGCTGGAATTTGAATGTACTAATAATAAGGCAAATTTTGGGGCTTGTGTCCATAGTTTAAAAGTTATTCTGAAAATGCAAGTTAAAAAACTTAACATATATAATGATTCAATATTGATAATTTATCAAATGAAAAGTGAGTGGCAAACTAAAGATAAAAAATTAAAGCCTTACTAGGAAGACCTTACCAATCTCACAAATGAGTTTGATGAGATCAAATTCACACATCTAAACTGAGAAAAAGAATTAGTTTATAGATGCTCTGACATTTCTAACTTTCCTATCTAAAATTGATTGTAAGATAAAAGCACAACTTATTTGCATTGAAATTAAAAACTCACTAGCTTTTTTTTTCTCAATCAAGGGGGAACTAAACGAAAGGTCATGGTACTATGATATTAAATAGTTTATCAAATTCCAAGAATACCCACTAGGGTTATCTAAAGTGGACAAAAAACTTTAAGAATGATTGTAATATATCATTATTTGGATGAGAAAACCTTATATAAAAAAGCTTTTGATGGTACTTTATTATAATGTTTAAACACATTAGAAGCTAAAAAAGCTATAGAAAAAGTCCTCGAGGAGATTTGTTGTAACAACCTGGCTTTTCAAGCCCAAAACAATGGTAAATTTTTTTTTTGTACTTGACACACATCGTGTCGGTAAATGGCGAACCTGTTCCCTCACATCATCAAGATACTATCCATACATCAACAACAATCAACATTTCATTTAAAAGTGAATCTTACATAAACACATACTATTATGTTTGCATGATTGGAAGTTCACATTAAAAATATACATACGCAGACATGAGTTTGCATTCCTATCCTACTAATAGTCATCACGAATTTAAACAAAAGGATCTAATAAAAGTTATACGTTCAGTACACTGATTCATACAAAATACATCATGATTTAGAATGCAAACTATATGATTCCTTGCAAAAGTAGGTCCCCGTGTATTTGGTTTCCTAGGCACCTTATTGGTGTGACGTCCCTGCTGCAGTACAAAACATTTAAGAGAATGCAATTACTCAAGAATAATAATGATAATTAAACGATCTGGTAGTTTAAGGAAGCGTTAACATTATCCCATGTTTGAAGCATGACATTTATAGTTTCTTCATGTACTTGGTATAATCAACTCGTAGTACATATAGATGCACCAATTTTTTTTGCAATCAACCATAATCTTAAACTCGCATCATTTTCTGAGGCTAACCATTCACACACCTCGGTCATCCATTTCGGATGCCATCAACTAAAGTTGATCAACCATTGTCCCGGTCATCCATTCGGATGCCTTTAGCCGAAGCTAATCAATCATTTGTCCCGGTCATCTATTCAAATGCCATTAGCAGAGGCTAATCAACCATTTGTCCCGATTATCCCTTCGGATGCCATTAGCCGAAGCTAATCAATCGTTTATCCTGGTCATCCATTCGGATGCCATTAGCCGAAGCTAATCAATCATCTGTCCCAGTCATCCATTCAGATGCCATTAGCCGAAGTTAATCAATCGTTTGTCCCGGTCATCCATTCGGATGCCATTAGCCGAAGCTAATCGACCCTTTGTCAACATTTAAGCATTTGACAATCTGATATCTGTTCTAACATAATATGGTAACATTCATGATAAAGTATTTCATTATTCAACGTATAAAAAGGAAGGTGAAAGTCACCTACTTACTCCACCTGTGGGTTGTTCTTGTCTTGACGATGGTCCAATCCAGACCGCACCACCTAAGACATCAATAGTCACAAATCAGTACATTTGTATCTTTGAATCACATTTGTCACCACACTTATTCCAAGAGATCATATGTTCACATTCAAGTGTTCCACATTTTACTCCATCGTACCATGAAATTGTTACTGGCAATTAAGTCATTTTTGCCTAGTAGGCCTATTGTAGAAATCGGCAGCAAAAACCGGTTCGTTGCTGGCTCCCCATTCAGCAGCGAAAACTTGTACCCTGCAAGCTGCCAATTTGGCAGCGAAAACTGGTTCGCTGCAGGCTGCCAATTCAGCAACGAAAATTGTTTCGCTACTGGCGCCACAATTTCAGCAGCGAAGACTGGTTCGCTGTAGCCAACATGTTTTGTGGCAGCGAATACTATGTCGTTACAGACAATTCAGTTTCGACAGCGAATCGCAAATTCACTACAACCAACTCAACTTCGGCAGCGACTCTCAAATTCGCTTCAAATAATTCAGGTTCGGCAGCGCATTACAATTTTGCTGCAGACAACTCAACTTCGGCAGCGAATCACAAATTCACTGCAGAACACATGATTCGGCAATGAATGCTAATTCGCTGCAGACAACTCAACTTTGGCAGCGAATCACAAATTCGCTATAAAACACACCATTTGGCAGCGAATGCTAATTCGCTATAGACAACATAGTTTCAACAACGAATCACAATTTCGCTGCAGAACACACAATTCAGCAGCGAATGCTAATTCGCTGCAGGAACTTAGTTGCGGCAGCGAATCACAAATTCGCTGCAGATAACTCAACTTTGGCAGCAAATGTTAATTCACTGCAGACGACACAGTTTCGACAGCGAATCACAATTTCGCTGCAAAACACACAATTTGGCAGCGAATGCTAATTCGCTGCAGAAGACTCAGTTTCGACAGCGAATCGCAAATTCGCTGCCTAACACATATTTTGGCATGAACACATATCACACATGCTGTAACAACCCCAGCAAATAAACTGTCACTAAGTTCTAGCAGAACACACACATTGAAACCGTCAATTTCAACATATAATCTTCCAACAATTTCCAGCACAACACACACATTGAAACCATCAATTCCAGCATATAATCTTTCAATAAATTTCAGCAGAATACACACATTGAAAACCATCCATTTCAACACACAATCTTTTGTTAACACATTGAAACCATCAATTCCAGCATATAATCTTTCAACAAATTCCAGCTGAACACGCACATTGAAAACCATCAATTACAGCATACCATCTTTTAATAAATTCCAGCAGAACACACACATGCATGCTGGCCAACCCCATAGTTAAGGCCAGCCCTCTACCATGATTTGTTCTTTCCATTTTATTCATTTTTCTTTGTTAGATGTTCTGGGAATTAGCCTCATTTCTTTTTTGTTTCCTTATCCTCTTAGTTAACTTCAGTTTCCTTCACAGTTAGCTTAGGTCTTAGGTCAATTTTCTTAGGGTCTCCTTCTTCATTTCCGATTCTGGGTCTTAAGGAGAAGAGGAAGGGAGTTTCATGACCCATACCTTTCGAATCTAACTAAGTTTGGGGAAGGTTTGACAGTATTCTTTCTCCTCTCTTACTGGTTCTCCTCCTTCTTCCTCTCACGTTTTCTGGCCCCCTTTTTCTTTTCCTTTTCCTCTTCCTCTAGGCAGTTGTCCACTCTTCTCTCAAGGTCTTAACTCTCCCTCACACGTTCATAAGGCATTCTTTGCTGGTTTGGCGTAGGTTTCTATTGGGAAGGAGGAAGGGAAGAGCAACATGCACCTGGACATGCAGCTGCTGCAGACAACTTTGAGAAGAGGAAGGGTCACTTTCTCTCTCCTCCTTGTATTTATACTCCCGATTAAATGAGGTGAGGGTGTTTAGGGTTGGTTTAGATGTGTTTTTATCCTTGTTTTGGTCTCTCCAAAATCGGTTTTACTCCTCCCTCCCAGCTCCTTAAGACAATTTAAAAACTGTGTCGCTGCCGATTCAGAAATCGGCAGCGATGGTGGAGTCATCAATTTCGTGTATATATATATATATATATATATATATATATATATTGTTATCTTATCTGGTATCAGAGCCTACTGGGATCTGGGTGGGAATGGTAACATAAAAGACATAATTCCTAGAAAAAAACAGAGACCATTAGACTATAGGTATGCAACTGAATGGTGTAAGTCCCGTTTGAGTTTTAGGGCAATAAATCCATATAACCTGCAGCCTGTTTCCTAGTTTATCTTTCCTATTTATGGATTCTGTTTTTCACAAGACTACTTCTATTTGTGCTTCCTCTACCTCCGAATCCTCTGAAAGCAGAAGGATTGTACAAAGTGAAGAAATAACTATTGAAGATTTTACAAAAAACATTGATGATTGGAAAATTCCAAAAATTTCTCAAACTTAGATTTATCAAAAATCTAAATATGATATTTTCAAAACAGATTTTACTATTAAAACTGAAGAACGAGATATTCACCTTACAAAACCTTTTGAAACCATTCAACTCCTCTCTAAAAAATCCCTACAAAAACATCTAGCCTAAAACTATAAATATATTCATGTTGGCCTTGTCCAAGTCAGGATAAAACCCCTTACAAAAAAAGGCTTAAACACCTCCATTCTAGCTGTCCTCCGGAATGCTACATTTCAAAACTTCCAAGACTCTCTCCTCAATTCTATTGAGTCTAGCCTTTACAGTGGTCCGGTCTCTTTTGACTGTTATCCGAACATAACCATATCCCTCAAAGACAAAAATATTTTACAAAGTATGCTACTACAAATAAAAACCCATAATTATGACATGCTCGAAGGATCCATCCATGTTGCTCTTATATTCAAAATTCACTACAAAGCCATGTTCTCAGCCTTTGCTAGCAAACACAAATTCCAATCTCAAAAAGGAGAAACATTCCTTCTACAAACAGATTTATCCCACTCAAACACTGTTGTCCTAAAAGCAATTCAATGGAAAGATATATCCCTTCCAGAAGGTTGGATCCTTGAAGGTGTAGCACCACCGAAGTTACCTCAACCACTTCAACCCAATATCCAAATTAAAAATATTACCCAGTACATGGATGGCAAAGTCAAATTGTCTTTCCACCGACACTCTACAAGTTCCAGGTTTTCAGAAGCCTCTTCCTCTTCCAGTACAATAGATCTAGGAAGAATTTTCAAAATCCCTTCTATTATCAATATCCTTTATCATGCCAACCCTCCTAGAAAATCTACATCTGATATTCTTTCTACTAGTTTCCACAATACAGACTACACTACAAATATACCAAAACCTATTTATACAGACCTTGAGCAACCATCTCCTCCAACTTCACCAACCTTTTCAGCTGTTACTGAAAACATCCAAAATGAGCTGAATGTTTTGACTTCAGAAAAGCATTTTGTCAAAAACAAAACTCTTCTCAGAAGTGATTTTTATGGTGATTATAATATGGAAAAACGATCTTGGTTTTTTCAACACTTCCTCCAAGAGAGGAATGATATTCAAAAACAATTTTATGCTTATATAGAGACCTATAACGTACAAATTTTATTCTTTGATTGGTTTGAATTCCATTTTGTTTCAGCACAACATATTGCATATCCATTTGCATCCATTAAACATGCATGTCCTATTACAACCCATTCAAAAACTCCTACATGGACCCTCAACAGTGGACCAACAGTTGAGTCTGATCATCCACCTTTACACAACATACAACTTACCCACAAAGATCAAACAATTGATGCAGCCCCATATAAATTACTTGGAGAAGATACGAGACAAATACCAAACATATCATCCAACAAACACAACTTTACAAATACCAACCTCCATACCATCGGTAAATAACTTACCAGATTGGAAAAACAAATACAAAAAACCCCAGTCCACTTTATACCTGACAAAAACCCCGTCGACCTTAAGCTAAAAAACTCAGTATTCAAACCATATCAAGTTACTAAAACAAGCCAAGCACAGATTCAGGAAAATCAAACAAATTTTCTTAAAGCCATTAAAATACACTTACAAAACCTTGACCAGACAACCCTGACTGTGCTAGATACACCTCAACAATCCAACCCTTCATCCTCTACAAATCAGGTCAATACTCTCCAAAATAACCCCGTATCAACCTCAGATACAGATACTCTTCAAGAACAACCTCTACAACTAAACATACTTACCTGACAAGCTCCTAAAACAACCATTGCTCTAGACATTTTCATATCTACTGAACCAACTGTCATTAGCCAACATAAATATAATGCATCTTCCCTCTATGAATGGAACATAGATGGCATGTCCGAATATAATATCCTAAACACCCTCCAACAAATGACCATGGCAGCTAATGCCTACAAAACTCAAACAGGAACCTCAGACAAAGCCATAGCTGAACTTCTTATCGCAGGATTCTCTAACCAGCTTAAAGGATAGAGGGATTACCATCTTACTGAAACAGATCACCTACATATTCTAAACTCTGTACAAACCTATGAAGACCAAACACCTATCCTTGACCCTTCAGGAAACACCATCCAAGATCTTGTGTCCACCCTTATCCTTATTATCTCCTTATATTTTGTCGGAGATCCTTCCCATCTGAAAGACAAAAATGCTGATCTTCTCTCTAACCTCCGGTGCAAGAAACTCAGTGATTTTCAGTGGTACAAAAATACCTTCCTTACTCATGTAATGCTTCAGGAAGATTCAAACCAGCCTTTTTGGAAAGAAAAATTCCTCGCAGGCTTACCGATTCTCTTAGGAGAAAAGGTTCGAAACAAAATCAAGGATACCTTTACAACCAAAACCATACCATGTGACCAGCTTACATATGGTGAACTTGTGAGTTTCACACAAAAAGAAGGTCTCAAGATCTGCAAGGATCTCAAACTCTAAAAACACCTAAAATGGAAAATGAAACATACCAAGCAAAAACTTGGTAGTTCCTGTCACCAGTTTGACCTTTCCACCAAAAAAACCCTCCTGCAATGGAGCCTGTTCACAACCTAAAAAATATTCGAGCCAAAAGCCTCCTTATAAACGATCGACCTATAAATACCGACAACAGTTTTATCCCAAACTAGATCAGCCGTACTACAAAAAGCCCAATAGATTTAACAAACCCCACAAACCTTTCCAGTCAAAACCAAAACCAAAATTTGACCGCAAAAACATTACTTGTTACAAATGTAACCATAAAAGACATACATCTCGTTTCTGCAGAGGCAATACCAAACTTCATGAGCTCTAAATAGATGAAGATACTATCAACCAAATACAAAATCTTTATATTGAAGCCACAAACATTGACCACTCTCCTTCAGACACTTCTGAAGAAGAATTTCAAATTGATGAAATAGTAACTACCAGTGCTACTTCCGATACCTCTACGAATTCCAAACAAATTAACGTCCTCACCCAAGACCAAGAATTCATTTTTGAGGCTATCAAAAGACTAGATGATCCTCATCTCCAAAAAACCTACTTGGATAAACTGTTGAAAGATTTCAACCAACCACAGCACCCTCCATATAACCCTTCAAACCGCTCTATATTACCTTCTATCAGCACCAATACCTATGACCTTACAAAGATTCTTAACAAAAAGAAATCCAAAACCACAGTCACCATTCCAAAATTACATTCTGAGATCAAAACCCTTAAATCCGAATTACAAACCTTAAAACAAGCCCAACAGAAAGACTCTGTCATATTACAACATCTTCTTTCTAAAATTAAAAGCCAGTCTGACACTGAGTCTGAACCAGAAGATCAAGCCATTGAATCTCATGCATTGCCCCATACACTTACAAACATTGAGCATATTCCAGATGATTTTCTAAATGTATTAACACAAATATCTTCAAAAAAATATTTGATTAAAATTACTCTTGTTTTTTCAGTAGATTTCAAGCTTGACACTATAGCCTTATTTGACACAAGTGCAAATTTAAATTGCATTAAAGAAGGCGCAGTTCCAAAACGATTTTTATAAGATACCTCTGAAAAACTTTCTGCTGCTAATAATTCAAAATTGCATATTGCAGGAAAAACTCAAGCCTCTGTTTTCAACAACAGCATTTCTCTTAAAACATTCTTTGTTGTTACAAAAGATATAAATCATACCATTATTCTTGGCACTCCATTCATTGACGTGATCACTCCATATCAAGCACATCATGATTGTATTACTTCCATGATCAATAACATCAAACTTGTTTTTTCATTCTTAGAAAAATTTAAGACTAGAAATTTAAATTTGATAAAAGCATGCTCCATACATACCTATCATATCAATGCTCTTATTCATGGAAAACAATTCCATCTACATGATTTACAAAACCATATTTCCTTTTGTCATATAAACAAACAATTACAAAACTATGATTTAAAATAGAAAATCATTGCTTTACAAAATAAGATTGAACAGCAGATTTGCTCAGACTTACCTAATGCTTTCTGGAACAGAAAATAACACATTATTGATCTTCCATATGAAGATACTTTTTCAGAAAAACTTATACCCACAAAAGCAAGACCTATACAAATGAATGTTGATTTAGAACAGCATTGCAGACTTGAGATCCATGATCTCAAGTCTAAAGGTCTTATACAAAAGTCTGGATCACCCTGGTCGTGTGCAGCCTTTTATGTGAATAAAAACTTTGAAATTAAAAGAGGCACACCAAGACTTGTGATTAATTACAAACCTTTAAATTCTGCTTTTAAAATGGATCTGATATCCAATCCCCAACAAAAAAGATTTGTTGCAAAGATTGCACTCTACATTTATTTTTTCTAAATTTGATATGAAATCAGGATTTTGGCAAATCTAGATTGATCCCAAAGATAGATACAAAACTGCTTTTACAGTTTTTTTTGGCCAATACGAATGGAATGTCATGCCTTTTGGTTTAAAAAATACACCGTCTGAATTTCAACGCATCATGAATGACATCTTCTATGCATATTTAAAATTTTGCATTGTTTACATTGATGATGTGCTTATTTTTTCACAATCCATAGATCAACATTTCAAACATCTACATGCATTCTTTCATACTGCAAAACAAAATGGTTTAGTTGTTTCTAAAACAAAAATTTCTCTTTACCAAACCCGTGTCTGTTTCCTAGGCTATTATATCTACCAAGGTACTGTCACACCAATAGAGAGATCTTTAACCTTTACCAGTAAATTTCCTGATAAAATCACAGATAAAACCCAATTGCAGAGGTTCTTAGGTAGTCTAAATTATGTTCTGGACTATTATCCCAATATTAGTTGTTTAGCCAAACCTTTACATGACAGGTTAAAAACCAACCCATTCCTTGGTCTGACCTCCATACCGATCTAGTCAAACAGATTAAGAAACAGGTTCAAACCATTTCTCTCCTTCATTTAGATAATCCATTAGCTCCTAAGATAGTTAAGACCGATGCCTTTGATATAGGATATGGTGGAATTCTTAAACAAGTACAAGATAACAAAGAATAAATACTCCAGTATACATCTGCCCACTGAAATGATTGTTAAAAAAATTACTCTACTATAAAAAAGAAGATCCTTTCAATTGTTCTTTGTATTACAAAATTTCAAAGCGATCTATTAAATCAAAAATTTCTTTTACGAGTTGACTGTAAATCTGCAAAAGAAGTTTTACAAAAAGATGTCCAAAATCTTGCTTCAAAACAGATTTTTGCCCGATGGCAAGCTATTTTAAGCATTTTTTATTTTGATATTGTCTACATTAAAGGAGATTCAAATTCCATCCCTGATTTCCTAACTCGAGAATTCCTCCAAAACAGGTCCTGATGCCTCATAAAGCAAAAGCTAAAGACAAGGGAAAAGCCACCCAAACCCAGCCTACAAAACCAGAGAGCCCCAAGCCTTCTGCAAAACTCATGTCCTCCGCCATCCTAGCTGCCAAACCTGTCAAATCCTGGTATGAGGCAGTTATTGAAGAAGAAGAACCAATAAAACCACCACAGGTCCAAACCGACACAGTTCAACATTGGGTTGACACCATATCCAAATCACCAGCATTACTCCTGGCATTACAAAAAGTGTCACAACAGGCCTCTAACAACTCCATATCTCCAACAGGTAGTATTTCTAAATCCCTTTCAAAACCCCAAGGAGGTTTTTCTGCTACAAAACCCCTCCTTTCTTTACAACAAACCAGTTTTCCAAAAACCAAATCCAAATATATTTTCAAAACTACTTTCCAAAATATTTTAACTATGGAAGAAAGATTCTATCATGAAAATCCTTCCATTGCTGCTTCAAAAATTTTCCCTCCAAATTGGTACTACAAACCCTGGAATTTAGCCAAACCACAATCCTACTATGCCATCATCCTTGAGATTACCAATTCTGTCAAGTTCAAACACTTCAAACTACATTCTGATCACACTGAACTTGTATATTCTACATGCATCATTCACAAAGTTATCCACCCTAAAGATTGGGGACAGCCCTTATATCAACCTTTCTCCTTCCCCATGCACTTCCGTACAAATCCTCAGGACTTTAATACTACCTATACATATTGGGATTACAAACAGGCATGGTTCAATGCCTTCCTCCTACAAAATCAAAACCATAGTCATTCTTGGCTTTTCTACTTCTATAATACTATGAATACTACAAACCTCCCCCTTTGGTTCCTCCAATGGTGGGACTACTATGGTTGTCATATTGACTACCTCAAAGAACATCCTCTGGTTAAAAATAGTTACCTCTATTTCAAAAATAATTTTCAACCAGCCCCTTCTAAACGAAAGTTTTTTTCCCTTCTCATTTTTTGTACAAAAATTTTTGTTTCATGGGTATGTTCATGGTTCTATGATTATCATCTACAAAACGGACATCCAGTACTTGTTCGCATATTCAAAATCAAATGGTGGGATTCCTTTGCAACTGAGTCTAAAAGTTCTAAGTTAGCTGTTATAGAATGGTTACAAAAAATCAAACGGCCCCCATCATTGATCATCATCGTCAATCAAAGTTTCTAGCCAGAAAGGCTCAAACGGCAGCTCTCCTTACCTCTGCTAAACTGAGGAAGAATACCTGTAAATAGTACAAGGAATTATACAAAGTTAATATCCAAAAACAATCTTGCCCACTCCAACTCATCTGGCTCAATATCTCCTGTCATTTCCCTTGGAGATGATAATGAAGATGACTGCTTTGGTATCTTGCCACCTGTCAAATGACATTAAAAAAAAAGTATTTTAGACTTTCTCAAGCTCATCTATTTAGAGCCCATATCTTTTCGACTCAACTGTTTCGAGTCCTTTTGTTTAAAGCCCAATTGTTTTAGGCTTTTTCTACAAATATTACTTGCTACTACAAACATACAAATCAAGTGTCAGTAGCAAGAAGATAACAAATAAAAGTCCCACAAAAAACATGGGCATCTTTCATTTTGTCGTCACCAAATCATGGCCGGCAATACCGTATGAGTTCACATGGGTTCTGAAGGCATCTCTAAGCTTTTCAACAAGACGTCTTGGCCTCTTCTATGACAACTCGTCTATAAAAGGAGACTCCAAAAACCTCAGAAGACAAACTAATGTTTCCTCAAGAAAATTTTAATCTTCCCTGTAACTCATAACTGTAGCCCATCTCCATTCTCCTCTGTAACTAATATCTCCTGTATTGATTTACGTTACAAATTTAAGTAAGATTCTATTTTCGTTATTTATATTCTTATTATATTTTATGTACATTTCAGTATGCTCTGTGTTTGATCAAGGATCCTGACATTGTTGGTCTTGCCTTGTTCATTCGCATCAGAAATATGTTTAGATTTATTTTATTTCTTTGTTCTTTTCATAAAATCAGTATATAGGCTGGAAACTTGTGACCCGATCTTTTAAATCATTCTCAGGTATAATAACGCCACGTACTGAGTTATTATCTTTCATCTTTTATCTGGTATCATAATATATATATATATATATATATATATATATTCTTTTGGGTGTTTACATTTGTACCACACACGTGAATGAGTATATGACTTGATAAATGCAATGATTAGGGTATTTTTTGTTGACTATGAAAAAGGACTACATTGAGTATGTTAGGAAGTGTTATAAATGTCAAGTGTATGGTGACAAAATCAAAGTGCCATCAGACCTTTGTTTAATATGGTATCTCCTTGGTTATTTTCTATGTAGGGACTGGATGTTAATGGTACAATCAATCCTAAGACAAGTAATAGGAATTGCTTCATTCTATTGGTGATCGATTATTTCAATAAATGGATGGAAGAATCTTTTTACACTCATGTAACAAAAAAAATAGTCTAATAATTCATTAAGAAAGACCTAATATATCGGTATAGTTCACCGAAGATGTTGATAACAGATAATGCTCATAACTTTAATGGAAAAATGATTGTTGAAATTGTGAGAAGTGGAAGTTTAAGCACTTAAACTCCTTCTTATACGGGCTGAAAATGAATGATGTTGTAGAGGAAATTAATAAAAAACATCAAGAAAATTATGCAGAAGATTATTGTTACCTATAAAATCTAGCATGAAATTTTTTTTATGCTTTCTATGCCTATCACATGACATTAAAAACATCTACAAGTGCTACCTTATAATTACTAGTTTATGGATTGGAGGTCGTACTACAACTGGAATAAGAATCCTTTCTTTGATGGTGTTGATGAAAGCAAAGTTAGAAAAGTTTGAATTGGCTAAGCTATATTATAAGCATCTAAATATGATTAGTAAGAAGAGGTTAACAACCATGTACCGCGATTAGTTATACCAAAAAAACAATGGTCAAAGCATATGATAAGAAAGCTCGCCTTAAAATTTTTTAAAAATGTGACTTAGTGCTAAATAAGATCTTCCAATACTAGGGGAAGATAAAAGCAAATGGGTAACTAACTATGAAGGTTATTATATGATCAAGAAAGCTTTTTTAGGTTGAGCACTCATTTTATCTAATATGGTTAAGGGTGATCTCCCTAAACCTATAAACTCTGATGTTGTAAATAAGTATTACATATAAATGTATTAATTTTATCCGAAGCAATGAAAATAAGAATTCAAGTTAAATATATTTTTGCATGCACCTTGCTTATGTTTCTTTTATCATAATTGCATGATCATATATTAATATGGTTGATAAGCTAAAAGGCATTACTAGGATAAATTTATAGTAAATTGGCTTGGATTTATAAAAATAAAAAAAAAACCTCTTTGATGAAAGATAATTACTTATTAGCTCTTAAAAGCAAAAAATATTTAACTTGAGTTTATAGGCTTTTTTGATATTTCACTTTTCATAATACTGTAAAATGACTCTATTGTCCTTAAAATTAAAATTGCCTTACGGGGCTTATGTATACTTTTATTTAGTTTTTTTTTTAATTTTCATTGGTTTTGAGGACACTTTTGTATTTTAATAAATACATAAATAAAAAAAAAGATTTCTGGTGTTTTCGTTGAACACATCAATGAGTAAGTCACCCCTCTATATTTAAGCAACATGTATGGCAACTTATGATGCCAAAACAACATTTCTTAATGTTTTCCGATTCATCATGACAAGGTCTACCTCCCTGAGCGATGCATGTGGTGTAATTCCTTTCAGTTTGGCATTGGTTTGTTTTCTTCCTTCATATTTTCTCTTCCCTCCTTGATTTTCATGTTTGACCTTGTAAAATTTCACAACCCTTTAATTTATTTTTCCTTCGAATTTGGTCCTTGTTCTTTCAATTTATATTTTTTATTTGAATTATTTTAAAGAATTAAAATTTATTTTCAATTTCACCCTCCTTTAATTTTTTAATATGTCAGATTTAGCCTCCATTCTCTTGATTACTATTTATCTTATTTGAGATCATTTTTAAAATTAATTTTTTATTGTGATTTCATCCTCTTTTACTTATTTACTATTTTTTTAACTTTGAATTTTTTTAAACTTGATATATATATATATATATATATAATTTTTATGATTTTATCCTTTAACATTGAATTAATCTTCTTGATTGAGTCAGGGTCTATAATTTAATGGGTTGTGAATTTGAGAGATTAGGAGATTCGCCCAGTTCATTTATTGTTTTTTTCTCCTTTTTTAAAGCTCATGTTTTTTTAATTTAATCTTTCAACATTTGAATAAATTATAGATTAGACTCTGTTATTTTATTTATTTTTTTTACATGATTTTTCATTAATTTTAAAAATAACATGGGTTATTTAGGATACTTTTATTTGTCATTCTTTGTTAAATTTAGTTTTTTAAAAAGAAACTTTGGTGTTGAATTAAACTAAATCAATTGCTTAAATATAAGTATGTTGTCTTTACTTTATGATTTTTTTTTTGCTTAAATATAGTTTTTTTTGTCTTTTTCTTAATCAAATGTTTCTTTTTTTATTTTTGACTTTTAATATTTGATTGATTAAAATTCATCACTTAATTTTGTTTCGACTTGGGTTCCTGAGATTATTAAGTCTAATGTCCTAAATCATAAGTTTTGTGGGTCAATTATAGTTGATTAAAATCGAGCCAAAATGTTATCATCTTATTTTATTTTTTGAAATATATCATTCAATATAACTTGGGTTATCATTCTATTTTTGTGGATTAATAACTATCTTAATATTTTAAAAATATTTCATTTAATATGTTGTCCAATACGATTTGTATTGTTCTTATTTCATGATATTTTTATTTGCTTAAATATAATATTTTTTGGATCATTTTTTTAACTAAATGTTTTTTTTTGCCTTTAATATTTAGTTGAGTACAATTGAACTCTCTATTTTAGTTTGATTTGAATTCTATAAAATTATTATGATCTCATTACTTGAATTGGGCTTTTATTTTACGTTAAGATAATATATTATAATTTAAAATTTTTTAATAAAATATATTATTTGATATGTTGTTTTTTTAATATTTTAATTAGTATCGAGTGTTTGGCAGTAATTTTTAAATGTATTTTAATATTTTTTTATTTTTTTTGATATAGCATATTAGTATAATTTTTAATTTTTTTTTAAAAAACAATATTTTATATAAATGTTTTTGCACGGTTGCCTCAAAAGTGTTCTATATTTTAATTTGTTTTAGGTATTTTTTTAAGGATAGAATAAAAAAAAAAAGAAAAAGAAGAGTGCAGGCGAAGAATCTAGGTAATACTGAAATCAATAATATATATAATATCACTGTCGAAACCCCATTTTACCAAAAATCTCTCTGTTCCCCTCTCTCTCGATAATCTCAACCCCAAATCTCAGAGAGACCCTCTGCTTCGCAGATCCCTTTTTCATCTTGGTTTATGAGGTATGCTCATCTTTCTCTTACGCCTGCTTGCCTTGGATCTGCCAATATTCATAATTACTTTTGGATCTGTGTTTTTATTTTTTCATCGCTATTTCCTTCTAAAATATCATCTTTTCTTGTTTTAGGGCTTTTATACTGTTTCTTTTCCTTTTAGGGTTCTTAGAGCAGAAGGGTCTGGTTCTTTCAAGTTTTGATTTGGTTTTAAAGCAAATTCTTGTTAATTATTTGACATTTTATTTTTTGAATTAATTTTTTTAATGTTCTTTCACTTTTATCGTATTTGATTTGTTTTGTTCGTTTGCTTCTTCTTTTTTTTCTTCTGATTGGTTTTATGTTCTGTTTGTTATATGCAGCTCGAAGGAGAGACCCACTCTTGGGTAAGTCTTTTATTCTCCTTCTTGTGTTATTGCTTTTATATTGGGCAATTTCCAATTAAATTATTGGATATGATCGCTTATTCCAAGAAAAAACATGCAAATAGTTAGTTGGAGAGTTCCGGTTCCTGGGTTCTAGTCAATGAATTGTTTGGTTTCTTTTTCTTTTTTTTTCATTTTGTTGAATTACTTGATCTAATTACAGTACAAAACGTCAAATTTTTAGTTTATGGACATGGTACATGTTAAGATACTGATGGTGTCTGTTCTTGTCAATGGATGTCTTGATTTTTACAAAAACTTTTTTCTGTAATACCTCTTGACTAAACATTTTATCTTCAGTGGCACGCGGATTAAGACCCGCAAACGGAATATTGCTGCTCCACTGGACCCTGCAGCATTTGCTGATGCAGTGGTCCAGATTTACTTGGATAATGCTGGTGATTTGGTAATTCCTCCTTTCTTTTTTATTTTTCCAAAATCTAATGCATGCCAACCATCTTTTTTTTTATGTCATGTCTGAATATGCATCACTAGCTCATGCACCTGGATCTTATTGAAATTCCCAACGTGCAGGAACTTGTTGCTAAGAGCATTGAATCTGCAGACCTTAACTTCTCAAGATACGGTGACACCTTTTTTGAGGCAAGCTCATCATTTATTATATAGAAGGTTCAAATTATCAATATCATTTCTAAAGAATGCTCCAAAATCAAAGGGAGCATTTTGTTGGTAGTTTATTTAGACTTAATATTTTTTTTCAGAATCAGAAATGTTAATCTCAGTGAAAAAATATTAGATTTAGAGAAGTTATATCCTTGTTGCATATGCTTGCTGGTGGTCCATGTGCAGAACATGAAAGAAAAATCATGCTAAGGAATGCAGGAGCAAATATTTTGGAGTCGCATGCATGAAATGTACTTTTGCAGGATTTAAGGCATTTAATACGCTCTTGCTGTGCTAATTCTATAAATTAATTTCGATTTGCAAGTTGGAGTGTGTGCACGTGTATTTTTATTTTTATAAAAAAACCTTGATTTCTCCTTTCTAAATGTGAAAGGATATGTTGGGAGCTAAAATGCTTGGGCTCAACATTAATGCAGATGCTAATCTATGCAATATAGGCAATGGGTTTCCTATCTACTGTCATGTATGTTCTGTTTTGGAGGAAATTTTGAGCTGTTTGGCGCTGTAATATTCCAACAAATTGTTTATATCACTATGTTTTCACCTAAAGTGAATTCTTAAATTCTCAGACAATCTAATTTATCATATACATGCAGGTTGTTTTCACAGGAGGCCGTACACAACCTGGCACAACAAAACCTGATGAAGGTGAACGCCATCCTTACTCTATAATAGATTGTGAGCCTACACGGGAAATCATTTTACCATCAGTAATCTACACACAGAAAATTCTGCGCCGCAAGCCATTTCTCATTAAGAACCTTGAAAATGTTATGCGAAGGTTCCTGCAGTCACTGGAACTTTTTGAAGAAAATGAAAGGAAGAAGCTGGCCATTTTCACGGCTCTTGCATTCTCCCAGAAATTATCTGGGTTGCCACCGGAGACTGTTTTTCAGCCTCTGCTTAAGGATAACCTTGTGGCCAAAGGGATAGTTCTTTCATTTATAACAGACTTCTTCAAGGAGTATCTGGTTGATAATAGCCTTGATGATCTGATTTCAATTCTGAAACGGGGAAAAATGGAGGAGAACCTTATGGACTTCTTCCCATCTGCAAAGCGATCTGCTGAAGGTTTCTCTGAGCATTTCTCGTGAGTTTTCTCCCACCTGCTCTTTTATAATAGAATGAATATTTTTCAGAGATAATTTATTATTTTCTTGTAATTTTTAAAACAAACTTTATTTTCAAATGTGAATCTACACTTTGTGATACTGATTGATAAAATTGGCATGGTTCTTTATTGCATTTGTTGATTTAACCCTTTAAAGCTTTTGATTTTGCTGAATGCTTCTATTTCTGATAGGATATATAATGTTTCATGGCCAAGAAAAAATACATGACTTTTTTATACATGTCAATTCTGATTCTTTTTTTTTTCTCGTTTTGAGTTACTTTTTATGTGGTTCTTGTCTTTCTTTTAACCTTGAAATTACTATGTCATTTGTGACATGTATTTGGATGATGGTTTCCTCTCTGGTCATTTCCAGAAATGGGCTGTCTTCCTGTCATTTGCAAATGGTAAGATTTCATTGTTTCGAAAAGAAAAAAAAAATAGTTGTTTAATTTGGATATTGGCAAAGATATCTGTGATCAGTGGTATGTTGCTTCAATATCTTGAAATGGAGAAGAGCCCAACATGTTTAGCTTTTCTGATTTGAGTTGAATGGTTATGCTCGTCCAATCTGATGATTTATTTTGGTGAAAACTTGTTGCTGAGATGACAAAGGTAATTTTTTATGCTTGATCTAGTACAATTTTGGGCCGAACATATGGTAGTGTGCAGGTGTGGTGAGATGCGGTTGTGTGTATGCTTTTGGGAAATATAAATGTCTTGAGAAATTTTGAAGAAAAAGTTCCAGTTGACATCCCTTGACGAAATGTGAACGAAATTCTAGTTGTAGCTTGGAGCAGAAGAGTAGTGCTATTTCCTGTGCCAATGAAATATTTTCCAAAGAAAAAAAAATATTCTTACAGCATTAACAGTAAAATGATTGATGTTATGCTGCTTGGTTTTGGCTCATGATACATGGTAGCCAAGTTCCGATACAGATAGCTTTTCTCATGATTGTTAAGTGAATTAAGCTCTGCCTTAACTTCTTTTCTATGTTTTAGATCTTGAGATGCTAGTTTTACCCATTTGACTTTTCCTATCTGTTACAGTTTTGTCCATTTAATTTGTTGGCTTATATGTTCCAACAATGCACCCAAACTCTTTCCTTGGGTGGAAATGATTATAAGAGTGCAATAAAGATTAGTTATGCACAAATAAATTATCTATTCAGTTGCATGAAAACTCGTCCATCTAAAAGTCTCATTTGAACTCTCAATGCATTCACAAATTTATATTCTTTGTGCTTCCCTAGCACTTGTTTTTTGCATGCATTGTCTTTCATCAGTAACACTAAATTTTTATTACCCATAATCTGGAACTTATCTATATCTAATCATTGTTGATCCTCAGCAAGGAAGGACTGATACCTTTGGTTGAATATAATGAAAAGAAAATATTTGAGGTGAAGCTGAAGGAAATGAAATCTGCATTAACAACTCAGATAGCAGAGGAAGCTGACATGTCTGAAGTCATCGACACAGTGAAACAACGGGTTAAAGATGCTAAGTTACCAGACATTGAAATTGTGCGTATTTTGTGGGATGTATTAATGGATGCTGTACAATGGTCTGGGAAGAATCAGCAGCAGAATGCCAATTCAGCTTTGCGCCAGGTATGGCTTAAAGCACACTTTTTTTTTTAACTTGTATTACCGAAGATATTGATGTCATTTTTCAGTGAACTTGTGTGCTCATGTTGATTCAAATGAATGAAATACTTCAGTTAGAAAGGAAAATTGACTAGATGACACAGGATGCTTATGGGCCTGTTCCGGGTCTGAATATAGGGGCTGTTTGAATAGTAATATGATATTTTTTTAAGGGGACTTTAGGCTTAATCTTTGATGGGTAATTGTTGTAGGATTGATTAGGTGTGTGTGGGAGGCTGTTTAGGGACTATTGATGAGTGTTTAAGGCTAGATTGACGTGGTTTTTCTCTTTGGAAGTTGATGTGGATGTGGGATAGATTTCTAGAAGTCATGCCTAGGAGGAGGAAAAACCAAAGCTTCACACCTAGTATTTGTAGAAATCACACCTAAGAGAAGATTGAGTTGCACAATCAAAAGCAAATTGTCGGAAATTTTATTTATACCTGCTCTTTTATATTGATCAATTACATAACCTTTTTATAGAGTTCCTAGTAGTCTAAGGCCCCATTAAGTAGGTTGAGAAGCAAAAACAAAAATATGCAAAAAGTCCTTGTAGGCCCCAAGTCCTACAAGGACTTGTTATCATATGTAGAAAGCATGTCTTACAAGGACTTCTTATCATATGTAAAAAGCATCCTAATAGTTTATTTTGGAACTGATAAAATAAAATGTAGACCTAGAAAATCTGGAAATTGCAGAAATACCCTTGCCTGCAAAAATAAAGTTATTTTGCTGCTTTTATTGTCTGCATAACTAGATTTGATCCACTTTTTTCTTGGTAATTGTTATACTTGCAAGTAGTTTTCATTATGAACTTTGTTTTTGTGCTTTCCTTCACTTAGAGACACTAAGGTTCTTATGAGCAATGGTAAGGTCGGTGGGGAATTTCTGTTTTCATAACATACTGAGTACATGACATGCTAGGAAGACTAAGCCTTAATGAGTGATTTTTCCCTCACTGCGTTGTCTTTTCTAGTGTCATATAAGACAAAATTTAAATTTCTTAGTAGAGATGGTACCAATGGGTTGGGTTTCTTTATATTCATATCCTATCCTTATCCATAGGTTAAGAAATTTAGATATCCATATGCTATTCATTGGGTTTCGAGTATCGGGTATCCATATGGATATCTATTTTACTATTATTATTTATTATTCAACAAAAAGTAAAATAGTACCCAACCCAAAAAAAATATAAATGTTCTCTCTCTCTCTCTCTCTATATATATATATATATATATATATATATTATGTCCTGGGTTAGGTTGGTTTTGGGTTGGGTTTGATAATATTTATACTTTATCCATAAAAAAATCCATCAATTCAGGTTGGTATCCATCGGGTTCAAATTAATTTGTCATCCCTATTTCGTAGTCCTTTTATCATTATCTTCTTTTGATCAATTGGTAAGAGTTTTGGTGCTGGGGCAACCTTTGTGAACTTTTGAATGCTTTTACATATAATGTCTAGGTAGACTACATTACCTTATTTCAGAGTGCAGTTTGATGGGCTAATTGTATATACTTGAAAAGGACAATTTGAGTTTAAAGATCTTGCATGTGTGGATATGGTTATTTACATACGAAGCTCTCTGTTAGCCTGTGGCAACTGCATGCCAGTTGCTTATTGATTAGGTCACCAGTTGTAATCTAATGAAATAATGCTGTCTTTGTGATGAGTTTTCTTTTCATGAATCAGGTAAAGACATGGGCACAACTCTTAAATACATTTTGCACCAATGGCAAACTTGAGCTGGAACTCTTGTACAAAGTTCAGATGCAATGCTATGAGGATGCTAAGTTGATGAAGCTATTTCCTGAGATTGTGAGGTCTCTCTATGATCAGGACGTGCTTGCAGAAGACACCATTCTGCACTGGTTCCGCAAAGGAACAAATCCCAAGGGCAGGTATGCAAGCTCAATTCATTCACTCTATCGGGCAACATAAAAACAGACAAGGCTCTTGTTAACTGAATTTAAAAACCCTCTGGCCAAGGTTTGCTGTGTAATTTCACTTCAGTTTATCCAAGTTTCTTCACTTTTGGCATCTTGCACGCGAAGTTCTATATTCTTTAAATTGCTCTGTTCACTTAATAATCTGAGGAGATCAATAATGCATATACTATGGGATGAAGTTTTTGTTTTGTAGGAGAATAATAATTGGAAATAAAAAAAATAGAAAACCTGGAATGACATCTTTCTTACTAGTTGAAAATGCGATATTTAACCTTCCATTATGACATGGAAAGGTTAGTGGCTTGGTTCCATTCCAATACTATATTCAACATCATTTTTGGTTGGGTGTTTTGTATATTCCGCATGAGCTTAGGCTATTTTTTTTCTTAATTTGGCATTTTGTTCTGCATTAATGAAGCTAATATACGTTGGGAATGTTACAGGCAAACCTTTGTGAAGGCCCTGGAGCCCTTTGTTAACTGGCTGGAAGAGGCTGAGGAAGAGGAATGAGTGCCGCTGGATCATATGTAGGGAATGATGTCCTGAGATAATAACAACTTATAAATCTCCAGCTTTCATAATATTTTGTATGCCTGTTTGCTGTTGTTGTTGATGATGATGATACCGTTTATGGCTATAATAATTACTTGCACTTTATATGCTCCTCTCTTTTCCTGCTGATGTGATCATTTTATGCGTGTTTTTGTCCCAAATGAGAGGGAGGCTTGAACAGGACCTCTTTGGTTGAGCTACAGGCCCATTGGCAAGCTTTGCTTCTTGTTTGTGTGTAAATACTTGCATGGAATTATCCCTTGGAATTAATTTATTTGCAGGGAGTGCTACTTGCAATTGGTTGTAGTTGCAAATCCCTTGGAAAATATTTTTTTGATAAGTTACTCCTTACGCTGGTTTATATATATATATATATATATATATATATATATATATATATATATGGTTACGTCCTATCCTTTTAAGGGTAAGACTCCAATGGTATGAAGGACTTGCCATAGGTTGATGTTGAATGTTGATTGCTGTGGTTGATTCCTTCTATATAAGCTTTTGTTTTGGTGGTTGAAAAGTGATTTTGAAAAGATTTAATTTTTTTTAGATTTAAATTATTTTCATGTTTTTATATTGTTTTAACATGTTAATATTAAAAATAAATTAAAAAAAAATTAAAGCATTTTTAAACAAGAACTATTTTGAAAACTAAATAGGCTCGGTGAAATAGATATGTCTGGGAAGATGCGGACTTCCTCTACCCTGATAGAAAGACCCTATGAAGCAAGCTTTACTGTTTCCTGGTATCGGCTTTGGGGACGAGTTCAACTGGTGAGAGTATTTGTGGAGTTTCTAATGGATTGAGTTAGAGTAAAAAATCTATTTGTTAAATAAAAAAAAACTCTTTTTTTTATTTATATTGAAGAACTTTTTGTATTATTTTTTTTAAAAATAAAAAAATAGTTTAAGAAGTTGCAGGATTGTCATTATAATTAAATTAATGATTAAATAAGCTTTTAGAAGTTAAATATTGCAATGTGATTGAAGAATCTCACAATGCAAAGCTTGGCTTCTGTAATCATCTGAGTTCATGATATTCCATTCTTATTGAATACTATAAGTTTTTTTTTTCTTAATAAAAAAACCTGCGTATTAGATTAATATATGATTAATCATAAAATAATTATTAATATTACCCTAAAAAAACTCTAATGTTCTTGAAAACTATGATATAATTGGATAATTATTTAAATATTATTTTTATCAATTTATTTAAAGATAATTTCATGCTAATTTCTTTTTAAAAAAATAAAAAAACTAAAGGTTGTTTAACAAACACGTCAAGCGTGCTTAGCCCAAAAACAAAAGCTTAAAGGCGTATAATCTCAAAAGCCAGGGCTACACATGGTTTTATTTTGTTACTTTTCTTTTAAATAAGCGAATGATATATTATCTTTTAGTGTAAATTTTGATTATTTTTAATTGTTGAAAAATCAACGTCCAAGTTTTTGAATTCCAAAAACCAAAATCTCAACTTATTTTAACCTAAAACATTTCCAAAACACCCATAAAAACCTCTATAAAGCCATCTCCAAACTTTAAACACCATTTAATCCTCTTTAAAAAATATAAATATTCACGGTTTTTAATATATTTTTTTTAGCATGTTTGAAGGACAAAAAATGTCTATTGAAGTGCACTCTTTAAAACGAACACATTGATAACATGATCAACATTTTTTGAGGTTTAAATATAACTGATTAAATATTTTTTTAGTGATTTTCTCTCTCCTCTATCAACATCAAAAGAATGAAATGCGATAAAAATAAAATTTGAGATCAAAACATAAAAATCCCAAACAATAGGAACCAAATGATTTGTAATTTGAAAATTGAGGGACCAAAAGGAAGTTTTTCATGCTTTTTGAATAGTTAGAAGGATCAAGAGTTCTTTTTTTGTGTTAAGTTTTACCCTAGTTCTTTTATTTTTTAATTACAGTTTTAAATTTTTCAATCTTTAATTCTACACTTCACATGTGTGGGAGCATGTAAAATTAAAAAAAAAATCTTAACAAAAAAATCATATTAATATAATTTTGAATGATGAAATTTAAAAAAATAAAGTTTTATTTCTAAAATAAAAAACATTATAGAAATGAACATTGCGATATATAAAAAAACTAAGTTTGGGATTGATTAATATTGTTCAAAATCACGGGTTCTTTTAGTTTAATTTAATACTTGATCACAACCAACTTTTTGATAGCGTTTGGTTACAATTCCGAGACAAAAAAACAGAGACAATAGAGACAAAAATATATTTGATTGAAGAGACAAAGACAAAGACAAAAACATAAAAATAAATGTATCTATAATAATTTTGGAGTGAATTTCTATACTTCCAAAACATGAGGTACAGAGAAAATATATCTCTGAAAACAATATTTATTATTTTTTATTCCTCAAATATCCTTGTAAAAAACTCTCAATTTAAAAATTGTCTAACTTAGACATGTAAGGATAAAAATTATTATTATCATAATTTTAAGACCTAACTCGGGATTCGGTCCAACGCAAAGCCCAGGTTAGCGTAAAAATAAAAATGGTTAGTTTTGAATCTGATTCGGGAGTTGACCCGGGACAAGACTTGAGTTATGAGTGAGATTGACTATAGACCTGAGTTAATATAAGGATAAAAATAGTTTTAATATAATTTTAAAACCTGACTTAAGGGTCTACCCAGGATACGACTCAGGTCATATGTCAGGAAGGTTGACCCGAGTTAACATAAAATATAAGTGGTTATTATTAAAGTTTTAAAACTTGATTCGGGAGTCAACCAGGGGTAAAGCTCAAGTTATGGATCAGGATGGTTAGCTCGGGTTTATTCAGGTCAATGTAATAATAAAAATTGTTATTATCATAGTTTTAGAAACTAATTCGAGGGTCGACTGGGGCAAAGCCTAGGTCACGGGTTGACCCGAGTTTTATCTTGGGTTGACTCGAGTTTTTAATCGAGTCAGGTTGAGTTAATCATTTATATTTTTTCTTAAACTCAGACCAATCCAGGCTCCGATAAACCAGTCAAGTCATTCATGCTTTTATAACTAGGGTTATTATAATATTATTAATTTCAATACTTAATATAAACTAAAATAAAAAAATAATATTTAATTATTTTTTCATATTTTATTCATTGTAACCAAATAGAATAAAAAAAAATAATTTTAATTTTTACATTGTCACCCATCTCTTTTTTACTTATTTTTTATTTTATCTCTTCCATCCGTCTCTACTGTTTCAGAATAATAACCCTACATTATATTTGTAGGGTCCACAGTCATGTCGACATGTATGCATGCGCATGCGTGACAACTCAAGATGGCTATCAATTATCAAACGAGATTCCTGGGCCACCAATCCTTTTTCTTGAACGACAGGGATCCGATATAACTCGCATTACACTATAGCTTGGATTG
>Ga0325414_1000613_pt1 | contig 30211 bp, 13 predicted proteins | sample PopdelMetagenome_8_FD_206183 | JGI IMG/M metagenome (GOLD analysis project Ga0325414, IMG submission 206183) | Populus deltoides microbial communities from Bellville, Georgia, United States - Leaf-PdKOR-R3 | ecosystem: Host-associated > Plants > Phyllosphere > Phylloplane/Leaf | place: USA... | reverse complement strand
AATACTCTCCTCGAGAAATCACAGTCACCGAATCTAATTTCTTTGGAGAAATCACCACTCCATCAGATCCTTGAACATACGGAACCCAACTATTCCTTTATGCCGTTGATTAGTACTTAAAAGTGCATTCTCATTAAGGCTTTGTATCATCGTATTACACTAAAGTATCGTTAAATTCCCTAACTAAAACATGTTTTATATTAACAAGTCTAATAATATAATATATCTTTAATTTATGGTAAATGCTTATTTTGAATGCAGGTACATCTCACAATTCAAAGGATTGATTAATGTGATTAACTATTGAAAGTGAAGAGACAAAAGGAGGACTAGGCTAGAAGAAGAGATGATGGTTCAATTCCAAACTGGAACATCATTCAGTTATTTGATCATAGCTGGAGTTGTAGAACTCGGATTTAGGTCCACTTTATATGGATGGAAAGCTAAGACATAGACCTAAAACTTTCATGAGAGTCCAAGACTCAATTCTTCCGTTTTCAAGTTCAAATCTTAGAAACAACAGAGAAGTCGGAACCTGTCCTGCAGCTCAAACACTGTTCGATTTTCAGCTCATATCTTGAGTTCTAGAAGTCCAAATGAGCTCCGGTTTTTTTTTATTGGAAAGTTGAGACAATTACCCACAGCTTTCATGGAACAAAGGGCTCAAATTATGATGTTAGCAATGACGTTTTGGCCAGCCAACAATATCAAAAAATCAGCTAACAATATCAAGAACCAGCAGCCAATAATGTCAAAAACCAGCCACCAAATCAATGGTAGCCTACCAATCAATAGTTCTGAATCTTAGCCTATAAAAGGAGGCATTTGCCATGTATTTAGTCATATTATTTTTTAGATCAAAATCATGTTCTTGCTTTCTCTCTTTATATCTTTGTATTGTTCAAGTTTTCTTTCATGCTATATTAATCTCTTGTTTATGCTTTTTCATTTCCCTTCCTATAATTAGTTAACTTATATCATGTTTATGTTCTTATGTTGTTTATTTATGTTTTTCTTCTTCATTATGTTTAGCTAAGTTAATTATGTCAAGGTGAAAAGGTTTTACTAATGGTGTTAGAATATGTATAATATAAACTCAACATGGACTTCAATGTTTATATCCAAGAAAGTTTGTTATTAACATGTTTTATCTTTTTATCTTACTAATTCTTAATACCTTGCTTGTTAAATGGTTAATCTAGATTTGTGTTGTATAACACTTGGTACATCAAATGCTTGATTCTTCGTAGTTTTCAGCTGACATTGTTGTTATGATAGGAACTTGATTTGTTGTTAACATAAGCTAGCAACATGAATGCCTGATGATATTTATAAGTATGGTGTTATTTAGATAAGATGATTAATATGATCATGTTAATAATTTATAATGAGCTAATAACGATAAATCATCCGATTGGAACCTCCTTTGTGTGTAGTTTCCGATTGAGTAATAAAAAGAGTTTATATTATATTTATTTAAAATACCATTAGTGAATCCTCTAACCTTGACATCTGTTTTATTATTGTTTAATCCTTACATCAATATCATTTCCCAAAACTCTCTTCAACTCCTTTTTTGTTATTATTATCTTCAAATCTTTCTCTTTATTTGTAATTTATACATTTTACCTCTCTGTGGTTCGACTCCGGTCTTGCCGGGTTATTTATTACTTTGACACTCCTGCACTTGGGATAAGACATCAACTTTTTGATCGTGTCAGCCTTCATCTTAATAGTCTTCAACCGTTTCATTACAAACTGCTATAAATACGAAAATAGTACCGAATGGATAATCCTTCCACTAAGCAAGTTCACAGGAAAGATTAGAGGGGTCACACCGGTCCCGCTTAAAACCCAATCTCCTAGACAGAACTTTTTAGGCCATATCTATCTATTTTAATGTCTTTCCGTATATACAACCATTTGCTAGCTTTGTTGCGGCTTTCCTTTACAAGTGATCTGGAATATCTTGGTTTAATACATGATTTCTCAACATCTGGCGAGACTACCAGTGCTTAGATTCGTCAAGATTGGTATTTGTCAATTTTCACTTTACACCTCTAATTGTCCACATGATCAGGTGTCCAGAGTATCCCAATTTTGACTTTCCATAAGGCAACTAAAAAATTTCCCCACTTAGCAGTTCAACACATATAATTGGGTAAACATGTGCGATTTTTTTCTTCTTCATCTCCATCGACCACCATGATGACCTTCAGATGCCTCCTAATCAGGCAATCTCTCTTTAATAATTGACAATCACCATTTTTGGTTTCAATCTCAATGATCGGACCATACCATTGCATCTGGAATGATCAAATTAGCTAGAAACAAGTCTGAAATCATCCAAATCGCATTTCAAACGACTAAGATTTTATCAAAACAATTCTGGTTTGATGAGCGGCCCAGATTCAATCTCAGATCTGATTTCACATAGGATCAGCTACACTGAATCCTATCCCTCGGCTCGAGGCTCGGCTCGGCTCAACTCAGCTCGGCTCGTGGCTGATGACATGACTGGTGGGTCCCTCTGTGCTGATGTGTCAGATGACTGGGCGCTGACATGGCATGCCTACTGTGCATGGTGACATCACCATTACATCAGGTTGACGTCATCCTTGGCAGGCTTACTGTGCATGCTAATGTCATAATTACGTCATGCTGACGTCACCATATCCGGGTCGGGTCAGCCCATCCGGGCAAAGAAGATGCTTGGGGCGCGTCTGCGCGTGTGGACAGCCACCTTGTCGGCGCGTGCGGACATGTACGAGGTTCGATTTCGATGCTGTTTTCACCAGTGGCTTCGTCTCTTTCTCCTCTACATAGTGGTATGGTCAAAACACAATCTCGACAACTTTTATTTTTAGGCAAAATCAAACACCATTTTAAACCATATGCTCTGATACCAATTGTTGGGGATTCCGACTCCCCTATGCACGGACTGGTGATGTTCTGATAGTTGCCTATTGGAGGCTAAGCACACCGAGACACAATATTTAACGTGGTTCGGCAAATTGCCTACATCCATGGGAGAGTTCCATATTATTAGAGATAGAGAAATGATACAATACAAATACATGGAGGAGGAGGATCACTTCACTCAAACTCAACTCCCAGCTCTTATTATTGCACTTACGATTGCAGCCATTGCAGCTCTTTACTTTCTCTCTTGGTCTCTCTACTGCACTCACAATCGCTCTCAAACTCTGCTCTCTCTTGATGCCTATTTATAGGCACGAATGGTGCCACCAGCTCCAGCTCTTCTTCCAAAATGGTGGCTGCCAACTCCATCTCTTCTTCAACAATGGTGGCTGCCAACCTTTGACATTTGGGATGGGTGCACATGGTTGATGCAGCTCCAGCTGCAGCTACTGTATTTGTCAATGGACGGTGCTGTCCATTAATGGTTGCTGCACATTAATGGCAACAAACCCAACACTCTCGAGTAGGGGATCCATTATCAAGAACTAATAATTGTATAGTAGAGAGACATTCTAGTACCTTGTGTTTGATGAAAGCCCTAAATGTCAAATAGTGACCGCCAACATAGACAAGTTTTCCTAAACGTTCTGAACTTTTATTTCTTGTAGCATTAGATGAAGCTTCTCTCCTTTACTGAGGGGGGAAAAAAGGGGAGAAAGTTTTACAAGATTTCTTTTCTTGAGAGGATGGGAAGTAATATGTGGTCATAATAAAGTTTTAGCTAATCGAAAGCAAGTTATTCCATTGGTCCTTCTATTTTGTAGTAATGATTGTGATGAGAGCAAGTGTTTATTCTTTATTAAGAATATCCTTTGATATTGATGGTAAGAAGTAAAGTATTTGTACCAATTCATACTCTTGCAGCATCATTCATATAAATGAAGCACGATTTTGTGGAACCAGGACTAAAAAATACACAAAATTCAAGTTGGCAGCACAACCAGTAAATTAGTACACCAGAACTGCTCTTTCCATAATATTCAGTTACGTTTTAGCTGCAGAGGTATGAGTTGCATGTTTCTGCCTTTCATTGCTTCATTTCTCTAAGTCTCTCTACGTAAGTTTGAAAGTTTTTTTTTTCTTTTGCTTTTGATATTATACATATAGTTGAAATAAGATTTATAGTAGAAATAGGTGTTGCCATTCCACGTGTTAGAGAACATAGATTGTAATATAAACCCATTCGTAAACATCACCGAGCTTAAAAAACAATTGTTGAGATCTTATTCAACTTTGATTTTATGTATTAAATATTTTAAAGCTTGATTTTGATTATATATAAGAATTTTAAGTCAATTCAATACTTCTCTCTTAATATATGATCTTTTTTTATAATTGCTTTCATTTGTTTATTGTTTACTTGGTATTACATTATTCAATATGATTCATGTGAATTGCTAAGAAAGATGCTATAAATGCATAATTCGGTATACTGTTCTTGCATTATGTGATTACTACGTGTCTAGTATTCTGTTCCATCGATTAATGTCTCTTTAACTAAAGTTCATATCTGGCTTGTATTTCAGGAAAGCAAAGATGAATTGGTATAATTCTTATGAATGTGTTATCGAATTGTGGAACGAATGGGAGCTTCGCGCAATGATTTTGCTAAGTCTCTCGCTGCAAATTTTCCTCATTGTCACAGGTCATCAACGAAAGTATACAGCCGGAATCTGGTTCGGGATGTTTGTTTGGCTAGCATATTTGTCAGCAGATTGGTTGGCAACAGTTACATTGGGTATTCTTGCTCGTAGCCTGGGGGGTTCAGAATCCAAAGGTACAACTTCAAATGCAAGCTTCATCCCGGCATTTTGGGCACCGATGCTCCTTGTACACCTTGGTGGTCCTGACACTATAACTTCCTATTCAGTAGAGGACAACGAAATGTGGTCAAGGCACTTGCTACAACTATTAACCCAACTTGCGGTGGCCTTTTATGCATCGTTTAGGTCATGGTGGAGCAAGGATCCGCTCATATATGTAGTCATTCCCATCTTTGTTTCTGGAGTTATCAAATATGGAGAGAGGGTTTTGGTCCTCTGTTTAGCAAGCTCCGACCAGTTTAGGGACTCTGTAAACAAAGAAAGAGTGGCTCTACAAGGGCAAATAGAAAGGTCATTTCCAGACGAATACTTCGATGGCATGAGCACGGAATATATTGATGACATTTTGGGCTTTAATAGCATAATACCTGAGGCCAAATATCTCCATGAAGCTCACTTGCTGTTCCGAACTTTGAAGTTAGTATTTGCGGATTACCTTGTTACATTTCGTACTCATACGATCAGCTATCATATGTTGAAAAGAAAGAATGCCGTTGAGGCATTCAAATTGATAGAAGTTGAGGTGGGGTTCCTGTTTGATTTACTTTTCACCAAGGTGATGACAACAGTTTGTTGGAGACCACGCATCATTCTCCGCTTCATCAACTTTCTGTCCCCTGTTTCTGCATTAATAGCATTCTCATCAATGACCAGAAAGTCCCATACCTATTCCAAAATTGATATTATTATATCATACTTATTGCTGTTTGGAGCTGTTGTTCTAGAGATTTACTCGGCCATTTTGATGTTTTTCTCTGATTGGGCTATGCTTTGGCTTAGCAAGCAAAGGAAGCCACCGGCGGATTCTTTTTATCGAGGTATTTGTTCTTCACGGTTGCTATCGTTTTTTAGCAATAACGAAAGGTGGAAAGCATCTATGGCCCAAAATAGGCTAACAGATTATCCAAAGACATCAAGCAAACACATCCCAAAACTCTTTAGCACTGGTAACATTCAGAACTGGGAGCTTGTTGGTGGTGATTTAAAGGAATTGATCTTTAAACGTCTCTTAGATATGCGTTCAAGATGCAATTTCCCACGTGACAAAAATGACATACTGGAAGAGAGAGGTGAGCATGCACTCAAAAGTAAGAGATGCGATGGAAAATTGCAACGGTATCTGGAACAAATAAACTTTCATAATAGCTTGCTAACATGGCACATTGCTGTTAATAATTGTTTCGACCAGGATTCTTCGGATTCAATTCATCGTAACATGAGCAGATCTTTATCTCGTTACATGATGTATCTATGGAAGGACTTGCCGTTGATGCTACCTAAAGCGTTGGGTGAACCATTGTACAAGCTATCCTTTCGCGTGCGGGATGATGCTGAGAAGCTCAGCAAATTATTGGACTGGCAGCAGGAAAAGGAGGGTTGGTCAGTTGATGAGAAATGGGAATTGATAAGTGAAGTGTTGGTAGAGATGCTAACTTATGTTGCGAGTCAATGTAAATGGAAAGAGCATGCTCGAGCACTTAAAGGAGGAGGAGAGCTACTCACTTTGGTGGCCATTCTTATGGCTCATCTTGGTCTCCATGGGCAGTGCATCTATAACTAATTAACTAATGCTATTATATGTACAAATTTATGAATGATTTTATGTAATAATATACAATGATAGCTTCATAACTTTCATATAACACTTCGATTTAACCAGACGTGATGCTTATGAAGTTTTAGTATATTGTTTGTTAAAGAAACAACGATTGAGCAGGATTCTGTTCAAAGGAATCAAAGCTCACAATATAATTATCTAAGTTAACATTCGCAATCCTACAGAAATTTCTTTGGCTGTGATAAGGTGTTTGATGAAATTTCTGACTGAAACGGAGATGAAAAGGATATGAAAACAGGATTGCTGGGTTTTAATTTTTTCTCCACTGGTTATTTTATAAAGAGTAAATTATATATAATTTAGTACTTGTATTGTTGATGATATTATAGGTTATGGAAAACATCTTAGTCCCTTGATTAAAGTTAACAGTTATTCTTTTCCCTAAATTTTTAAATTAAACCTTTTAATTTTTCCAATAGTATAGGTAAGATTGAAAACTTTGATTATCAATGAAGAACAATTTATGAACAAATATCAATTTAATTGTGATGAAAAACCAACATAAAGACCAAGTTACAATTATTTCATTCCAAATAATAATTTACGCTTTAATTATATCATTCCAAAATATTTTCTTTTTTGTTTGTAATTTTATAAATATAAATGTGATGTAGTCGTACTTGTAAAGATTTGGGGTTCTAAAAAGTTATATAGAGATTTATCATAATTAAGTAGAGATTTACTCCAAACAAATTATATGGATGATCTAACAAATATTTTTATGAACTAGTGGGGCATGACTAGAATCAAGAGTGAAGTTAATCGTGTCAGAACAATATAATAGCTAAGATTAAGAGGTTATAACTTGTAGTTCAATTGTTGGATAGATTTAGATTTTTATAGGAGATTTCAAAATCTAATTCCTGAAAAATTGCCTTTGGCGATTCATCCACTACATGGATTTCCTGAAATTAGGCTTGGAATATCCTATTTTGCTAATTTCCTTGATTTTCTCATATATTTTGTGTTATTTTGAATTTTATATTATTTTCCTGTGTTTTCCAGCCTATAAAAAAGCATTGTAAGCCTTTTTAGAAGATATATATTATTAGAATTTATTTTTAGAATAATAAATTATGAATTTAAGATTTGAGCTTCTAGCCCTTTTCTCTCATCAAATGTGTTTCTTCGGTGATTGTTTTAATGTCTTTATACTTTTATGTGCAAAAAAATATTTAAGAAATTTTTTTAAAATACTTCTTTAACTAAAAAAAAATTGTTTTAAAAACTAGATTGCATTTTTATTTGTATATGTGAACATTTTCAACTCAAAATACAAAAAATTGTATTTCTTAAAGGGTTTTTCGTCGATGAAAATGACAAAATCAAATGAAGGAACAATATTAGCTCAAAACATGATGATTGAGGGATAAAATTCACAAAATTAATTGTAGACCTCAATCCGTCGTATCCGCAATAATTCTTGCCATTAATACAAAAATAATTACAAATTGTGTGTAAGAAATTCAACCAGACATTAATGATTCGCAGTTTAACTTTCTATCATTGATATCTGCTTGAACATTTTCAAACCTGTTTGCAACAGCAGAATGTAATGAGTTGAACGAATTTTCTTACTTCTGCATAAGCTGAATCGATATTTGTCATAGAAAGATAGGGTATATACAATTTCTCCAGCTTTTAGTTGAAGCCAAAATATTTTGGCCTTAGCAATAATTAAGCCATTTCAATTACAATAAGAAAACAATCTGTTCTTCCAAAATCAAGGCTGCAAATTAAAAAAAAAAAAAAGAGCCTTCTCTAGAGCCCACTTAAACGAACAAACAAAACTGGCGAAGGCGACCTGACCGGAGGGTGCGACCATAAAGTAAGGACAAGAATATGAATGTGTGATCGACCAATGTAGTAAAGCTGCAGCCATCATCTAGTTAATAAAAAAAAACTGTGTATTCTTTTTCCTTTTGCATTTATTTATTTGGTAATATAATTTCTGTAAATAAAAATTTACTCTTACATGGTTGTGATTGTTATGTTATTATATATACAAAAGGTTAATTTTTTCGGTACAGCACATGTATGTTTTAAACAATATATCCCAGAGGGCATTCTTTTGAAGATTTTCTCACACCAGATGACCAAGTTTTAAGGAAAAAAAAAAAAGCATATGAAATTAATTTTTTATAGGCTCTCGTAGAACTCAAATCCTTTATGATAATGTGGAAGCATAACACTTACCAACAATGAGTCCCTGAAGTAAATTAATTGTATAAACATCTTGATTTAGATGATAATACAAAAACTTATTAACTTGTAACTGTGTTGGTCATATTAAAGCTGTTAAAGAATAATCACAATTTAAAAGTTTACATGATTCTTTTCTTGAGAGCATGAGAAGTAATTTGTGCTCATGAATACTCTCAACTTCTGACAAAGTTTTAGCTGTGACAAGCGAAAGCACTTTATTCCATTGGTCCTTTTATTTTGTAGTGAGAGCAAGTGTTTTATTCTCTCTTGAGAACAGCTTTTGATATTGATGATAGGAACTAAAGTACATGTACCAATTCATATTCTTGCAGCATCATTAATATAGATTACGCACAATTTTGTGGAACCAGGACTAAAAAACACACAAAACTCAAGTTGGCTGCACAACCAGTAATAAATTAGTCCATCAGAAGATTCAGAACTGCTTTTTTCAAAATCTTCAGGTACGTTTGGCTGTAAAAGTTTGATTCATTTCTCCAAGTCTCTCTACCTAAGTTAAAAGCTTTTTTTCATTTGCTTTCGATATTAATTATAATATATTTGAAAGTTTGATACATGTAGTTGAAATAAAATTGATGAGAGAAATAGGTGTTGTCGTTGCATGCGTTAGAGAATATAGATTATAATACAAAACTATTCGTATGCATCACCGAGCTTATAAAGATGATTCATGCGAATTGCTTAGAAAGATGTTATAAATGCATAATTTGGTGTACTGTTCATGCATTATGTGATTAATATTCTGTTTAATTGATTAATGTATCTTTAAGTAAAGTCATATCTGGCTTGTGTTGAAGGAAAGCAAAGATGAATCTGTATAATTTTTATGGACGTGTTATCGAATTGTGGAACGGATGGGAGCTTCGAGCAATGATCTTACTGAGTCTCTCGCTGCAAATTTTCCTGACCATCACTGGCAGTCGACGAAAGTATACAGCCGGAATCTGGTTCGGGATGTTTGTTTGGCTAGCATATTTGTCAGCAGATTGGTTTGCAACTATTACTTTAGGTATTCTTGCTCGTAGCCAAGGGGGTTCAGAATCCAAAGGTACCACTTCAAATGCAAGTTTCATCCCGGCATTCTGGGCACCGATGCTCCTTGTGCACCTTGGAGGCCCTGACACTATTACTGCCTATTCAGTAGAGGACAACGAATTGTGGTCGAGGCACTTGCTTCAGCTATTAACCCAACTAGCGGTGGCCTTTTATGTTTCGTTGAGGTCATGGTGGAGCAATGATCCGCTCATATATATAGTCATTCCCATCTTTGTGTCTGGAGTTATCAAATATGGAGAGAAGATTTGGGTCCTCTGGTGCGCAAGCTCCAGCAAGTTGATGGACTCAGCAAACGAAGCAGGCATACATGTACGAAGGCAAATATATCCGGAAATTTTGCTCCACCAAAAGTTGGATGATATTTTGCCTCAACTTTATGAAATTTTGATCACGGAACTGGGCATAGATCGCCTTAAGCAAATGTTGGGCATAGAAGGGGGCACGCAACGAGGCCTTAGTGATATTTTTGTCACGGAACAGGGCATGAGGCGCATTGTTGAAATGTTGGGCACAGAAGGGTTCGTGGATCAGATTGATGATATTTTGAGCAGTGAAGAGAACGTGCGTCGCATTAATGAAATTTTGGGCACAGAAGGCTTTGATAAAATTTCGGGCTTTAATAACATAATATCAGAGGCCAAAAAGTTCCATGAAGCTTGTTTCTTATTCCAAACATTGAAGGTATTATTTGCTGATTACACCGTTCCATTTCCTGTTCATAGGATCAGCTACGGTATCTTGCAGAGCAAGGATGCTGCTGGAGCATTCAAATTGATAGAAGTTGAGTTGGGGTTCATGTTCGATGTACTTTTCACCAAGGTGATGACAACCGTTTGTCCGAGACCACGCATCATTCTCCGCTTCATCACCTTTCTGTCCTCTGTCTCTGCATTAGTAGCATTCTCATCAATGACCAGAAACTCGCATACCTATTCCAAAATTGATATTATTGTATCATACTTGTTGCTGTTCGGAGCTACTGTTCTGGAGATTTACTCGGCCATTTTGATGATTTTCTCCGATTGGGGTATGCTTTGGCTTAGCGATCAAAGGAAGCCACTGGCGGATTCTATTTCTCGAGTTATTTGTTCTTCTCGGTTGCTATCGTTTTTTAGCAATAACAAAAAGTGGAAAGCATCAATAGCCCAATATGAGCCAAAAAATTCTAGAGAGAGCCCATGTAAACACCTCCCAAAAATCTTTAGAACCGGCAACATTCAGAGCTGGGAGGATGTTGGTTGTGATTTAAAGGAATTGATCTTCAAACGTGTCTTAGATATGCGTTCAAGATGCAATTTCCCATTAGTTCCATATAAGATATTGGAAGAGAGAGGTGATCATGCCCTCAGAAGTAAGGATTGGCTTGAAAAATTTGAATGGTCCGTGGTTCTTAAAGACTTTCATGAAAGCTTCCTCATATGGCACATTGCTGTTAATACTTGCGTCCGCCAGGATTCAATTCATTGTAACATGAGCAGATCATTATCTCGTTACATGATGTATCTATGGAGTGATTTGCCTTTTATGCTACCTAAAGAGTTGGGCGAACCAAAGTACAAGCAAATCGGTCAAAACTCCGAAGGGTCAGCACTATCTGATGGTGACGAGCTTGCCAAGTCATTGAACTTGCTGCAGAGTGAACAGAAATGGGAAATGATAAGTGAAGTTCTGGTAGAGATGCTAACTTATGCTGCGATTCAATGTGGATGGAAAGAGCATGCTCGAGCACTTCAAGGAGGAGGAGAGCTACTCACTTTGGTGGCCGTTCTTATGGCTCATCTTGGCCTCCATGGACAGTGTGCGTAATTTGTTGACATGATTAATTGCAATCCTGTGATCTGATTAATTATAGGAACTATATCAAATATTATTTTGTAATTTGATTATTGTCTATTCAGATCAAATCTCGTATAGGCAGTAATTATGTGAATTTGATCAATTATAAAAGTCATATCAAATCTTGTACAAAATTACTACACTTTCTTAGAATAGGATTGTTACCTATTCAGCGTTCTGCCTATTCAGAGCTCTGTCTATATATTTCCTTCTACAAGGAGAAGAATACTAAGGAAAAATTCAGCTAGTATACATCATTGTTTTCTACATGGTGTCAGAGCCTGGTTAATCAAACACGAATCCCACATGAATCCCCTACTACATGATGAACCTTAACCCCATTGTCCCCGTTCCACAAAATAGCCAAACATCACCCATTATTATTCACCAAGATAATTTTGCATTCCCTACCAGCATCATATTAGATGAAAACAATTATCCATTATGGTCTCAACTAATGGAGATGCGCATTGGTGCTCGTAACAAAACCGGATTTCTCACTGGCGCAACAAAAAAACCCGAACCCGAAGATCCTATGTTTGCAACATGGATCACTGAAAGTCAAAAGGTGAAAAGTTGGCTCATTGATTCAATGAGTCCGTTACTGATGCAGCGATTTATTCGCCTATCCACAACCAAGAAAATATGGGAGGCTGTGTCGAAGACCTTCTATGATGGCTCAGATGAAACTCATTTGTTTGAATTAAATAAAAAATCTTTCTCTATCAAACAAGAAGGAAGACCTGTGTCCAATTACTATAATGAACTGGTGGCTCTTTTTCAAGAAATTGATCACAAAACTGCCTCTCAAGGAGAGACAATTGAAGGAGTGGTCTAGCTGCATTCAACAATGCATTGACTTCGTGTTCATATATTTCTGAGTGGTCTTGACTCTGAGTTTGAGCAAGTCCGTGGAGAAATATTACGCAAAGATCCAAAATTGGACTTGGAGAGTACATACGCATGCATAAGGAGGGAGTTTCAACAAAGACAAACCATGAGGAACTATCGAACAACCAGTGAGCACTCCGTGCACTCTGCCATGTTTACAAACCAACCCCGTCAAAGACCAGCTTCTAGAACAATGAAGAACTGAAATAATTCATCTATTGGAAAATACACAAGCCTCGTCTGTGGACATTGTGGTGAATCGGGACACTCAAAACAGAGGTGTTATGAGATCATTAGTTATCCTAAATGGTGGGATTTCTCAAAGAAACCAAGGAAGAAATTTGCAGGAAAAGCCATGATGACCATGGCTGAAGTTCAGACTACCGCTATTGATAAACTACCTGCTGCTGATAACCGGCCGCCTACCGTTAATTTTGCTCACTCTAGCAGCACTGGTAAGGCAAATACATTCTCTGTAATTACTAAAGATAATAATTGGATAATTGATACAGGTGCATCAGATCACATGGTTAGAGACACTGGTTAGTTACAATCCCTCCACTCTTCCACACATTCTTTTATTTCTACAGCTAACGGGAGTACCTCCCCTACTGTTGGGGAAGGCACTATCATCTTGACTCAAAAAATCACGTGGAACTCAGTTCTAGTTGTCCCATCCCTTGAACATAATTTGTTGTCAGTTGGCCAAATTACTTCTACTCTAAATTGTACAGTAACCTTCTGGCCATTATTCTGTGTGTTTCAGGACATTCTGACCCGGAAGATTCTTAGTTATGGTGTTAAACGTGGCAAACTCTATTATTTAGAACTTACAGAAAATGAAGGACAGAGATTCAGCCAAGCATATCAAACTAGAAGTTCAAATACAGATTGAGCCACAATATGGTTATGCCACCGACGATTGGGACATCTTTCCTTTGGATATCTTAGAAAATTACAACCGCATCTTTTTAACGTAGTTCATGATTCTGAGTTTCGTTGCAATATTTGTGAAATGGCTAAAAGCCATCATATTACTTATTTACCGAGTTTAAATAAAAGTTCAGAACCTTTTATCGTTATACATTATGATGTATGAGGTTCTGTAAAAATTTCTACCATATTTAAAGCCCGTTATTTTGTCACATTTATCAATGAATGTACTAGAATGAATTGGATGTCTTTGCTACACCAAAAAAAAAAGTGATGTCTTTACAGCATTTCAGGAATTTCATCGTATGGTAGGTACTCAGTATCAGAAACAGATTTGTACTTGGCAAACTGATAATGCTATGGAATTCCTGGATACCTCTCTTCAGAAGTATCTACATCACTATGGAATTCGGCATCAAACTTCATGTACTTATACTCCACAACAGAACGGGTTGGCCGAACGAAAAAAACAGGCAAATTTTAGAAGTGGTTCGTGCTTCTCTCTTTGGCATGCACATGCCTCAGTACTACTGGGGAGAAGCTGCAAAGTCTGTTGTGTATCTGATCAATCAAACACCTTCTCGAGTGATAGATTTTCAGACACCTCAATAACGGATACAATCCTTATTGTCCACCCCGCACCTTCCAAACCTTGAGCCTAGAGTGTTTCGGTGTACTGCTTATGTTCACATTCCAAAGGTGTTACGAACTAAACTTGATCCATGTGCCACTCGATGTGTTTTTATTGGATATTCAGACTTACAGAAAGGATACAGATGCTATGATCCTCACACTCAAAAGTTACACGTCACATTGGATGTCTCCTTCCGTGAGACTGAACCTTTTTATTCAAAAGAAGGTTCTATCATTTCCTTTCAGGGGGAGCAATCCAGCACTGAACATTTGCTACAAGAGAGTGACGGGAACGAATTTGTTGAGGTGGAAAACATGATTGAACAGCTTGGGAACAATGGCACCGATAAGGAGTCACGGGGCAGGAGCATTGATGAGGAGTCACCTCTAAATATAGAGTTGCCTTTGTTAACACCATCAACCAACGAATCATCTCAGAATGGTGAATCCCAGGTACTCCTACAACCTATATCTGATGAGTCAAATGTAATTACTAATATCTCTTATGCCCAGGATGTTCACCCTACTACTGCAGCCCCATGATGTTCCCAAAGAAACAGTATGAACCCGATCATAGAGTCAATATCCAATATCCAATCAACAATTATGTCTCTAACCATAGGTTATCTGAATCATATGCACTCACTATTAATCAATTATCCAATATATCCATCCCTAGTAATGTGCAGGAAGCTTTGACAGATCCAGCTTGGGCCAAGGCAGTAAATGAAGAAATGCAAGCTTTGCAAAAGAACTCTACTTGGGAACTTGTCTCCCTACCCAAAGGAAAGAAAACAATTGGGTGTCGATGGGTGTTCACTGTGAAACTTAAAACTGATGGCAGCATTGACAGGTATAAAGCCCGGTTGGTTGCATAGGGGTATATGCAAAAATACAGCGTGTATTATCAAGAGACTTTTGCACCGGTTACCAAGCTTGACACAATCCGTATTCTCATATCTATAGCAGCTAGTCGAGAGTGGCCTTTGAAACAGTTTGATGTAAAAAATGCGTTCCTCAATGGGGACTTAGAAGAAGAAGTGTATATGGACTTGCCACCGAGTGTGCAGTGTAATTCTGAAACTAGGAGCAAAGTATGTCGTTTGAAGAAATCTCTATATGGGCTGAAACAATCCCCTGGAGCTTGGTTTGGGCGGTTCTCATCTGCCATGACAGCATTCAATTATAAACAGAGTAATGCGGACCATACTCTGTTTATAAAGCACCAAAACGGGAAGGTAACAGCCCTCATTTTTTACGTGGATGACATGGTGTTAACAGGTGACGATCCAGAGGAGATGAAGCTATTACAGGAACATTTAGCTGCTGCATTCGAAATGAAAAGCCTTGGGCAAATCAGATACTTCTTAGGCATTGAAGTCGCCAGATCAGCTCACAGGATTTCTATGTCACAACGCAACTATGTGCTTGATCTGCTACTAGAGACTGGCATGCTCGCTTGCAAACCTGCATCAACCCCTATAGACATCAATCACAAGCTCGATGTATTTCCTAATCAGGTTCCAACAGACATGGGCTGCTATCAACGGTTTGTTGGTAGATTGATTTATTTATCCCATACAAGACCGGACATCGCCTATGCCGTCAGTGTCGTAAGTCAATTTATGCATGCACCCAACGAAGAACATTTGCATGCTGTGAATAGAATTTTACAATACTTATAGGGTACCCCAGGCAAAGGTTTATTATTCTCAAAACATGGAGTCTCCAGCATTAAGGGATATACTGATGCTGATTGGGCAGGGGATCAAACAACCAGAAAATCTACTTCAGGCTACTTTACTTTTGTCAACGGAAATCTGGTTACATGGTGTAGTAAGAAGCAAAAAGTGGTGGTCTGGTCGAGTGCGGAGGCAGAATTTCGAGGTATGGCTCATGGGGTATGTGAATTATTATGGATTCAGAGGGTCTTGACAGAATTAGGGATTCACTATACGGACCCGATGACTCTATACTGTGATAATAAGGCGGCCATTTCCATTGCGCATAATCATGTTCAACATGACCGCACAAAGCATGTTGAAATTGATCGTCACTTCATCAAAGAAAAATTAGATCAGAAACTCATACAATTTCCCTTCGTCCAGTCAGCATATCAGTTAGCTGATATTCTTACCAAGGTCGTTTCAGGGCTGACATTTCAGAGAGTAATTACCAAGTTGGGCATGATTGATATCTATGCCCCAACTTGAGGGGGAGTGTTGACATGATTAATTTCGATTATGTGATCTGATTAATTATAGGAACTATATCAAATATTATTCAGATCAAATCTCGTATAGGCAATAATTATGTGAATTTAATCAATTATAGAAGTCATATCAAATCTTGTACAAAATTACTACACTTTCTTAGAATGGGATTGTTACCTATTCAGCGTTCTGTTTATTCAGAGCACTGCCTATTCAGAGCTCTGCCTATATATTTTCTCCTACAAGGAGAAGAATACTAATGAAAAATTCAGCAGTATCTACATAATTAACTAATGCTATCGAATTACTTAATATTACCTGCTCTTAATTTCTCAGTTTGTACAAACTCTTGAATGATTTTATGTAAAAATATGTCTACCAAATTCTATAAAACATACTTAATATTTATGAAACTAGATTGAATTTTTATTAGTATATACTAAAAACTGAGTCTTTTTTAAAATGATATTTTTGGTGAATAAAATTGATAAAATCAAATGGAAGGACAAAAGGGGATACATAGAAGATTTAACAACACATAAATAAATTATGGACTGACGAAGCCAAAAATAAGCTTCAAGGAATCCTCGCTTTCTTCATAGTAGATGCAGCGGGCCTCGTGAGACACTAGGCTTAGAGATTCTTAATCTTCTGCAAAATTAGTAGCGTAGGAGACTCAATTTAGCAAGATTGATGGGCAAAATGAACTATAAATACCGTGCATGTTGTACTAAAGAAGCAACAGACGATAATGTTCTTTTTTTGTGGCGATATATCTGTTTTTTTCTTTTTGTACTTGTCCGTACCAAAAATCTGTTTGAGGTATTTATACCCGAAGAAACATGTAGGTAGGGACATAAAAGGCAAAACGTTGTCCAAACTAGTGTAGAGGTATTTATAGCTCCAATGAGTTAATGGTGTGTTATTCAAGATGAGATTTTATCAACGCAAAAGTGTTTAACATGTAAAATATTACAGAGGATGAAGAATTATTTGGGTTTTTTTAAAGTAATTTTTTTGTTTGAAAATATATTAAAATAATATTATATTTTATTTTTAAAAATTATTTTTAATATTACTATTTTTGAAAAATAAAAAAAATAAAAAATTTAATTTTAAATAAAAAAACTTTTTAATTTTTTTAAAAAACATTGTTTAGAATCCAAACCATACCTAAGTGGACTCATGATGTGGTGGAAGTGGCTTTCATTAAAGTTAGTCTAAAGCCTGTTATTTTTAAAAAAAAAATTAATTTTTATTTTTATTCTTTTATGTCCTCAAATCTTTTTAATATAATAGTATTAAAAATAATTTTTTAAAAAATAAAAACATCATTTTAATATATTTCTAAATAAATATTATTTTAAAAAAATAATTTTTGAATATGTAACAGAATTCTAATTCTACCTGAATGTTGAGACTACATAGAGTTTTTTCAAAACACCCAAGTTTTTTTTTCATAGGCTAAAGGTACAGAACAGACCTTTATTAAAGGGGTATTTGCTATAAAATTGATCAAATAAATATACAAACTTCAATGTGCCACAATCCCAACGGTTTATGGCAAAAAGTTGCCATTAAACCTTTTATTAAAGGTAGACTAGTAATTATCTATGTGATGGTTAATGGTAAGAATTTGGGATCGAAAAGTTTGTTTTCTCTGTAGTTTTAGATTCAAGCCCTGTGATTGCTTATATGATAGCCACTAGAGACTTGCATAGTCATTAACTTCAGGACCTGTAGAATTAGTTAAGATAAACGCAAGTTGGACCGAACATCCACATTAAACTAAAAAAAAATAGACTAGCAAATGTTTTTGTGCTGTTTCTCAGGAAGAATACAATTGGGCCTACCGGTATTCTAATAGGCCCATTTGTCTCAATAAAATGAAATTACCATTTACCATTATTTCGGTACAAAAAATGGGTAGAAGTTTCAATCGGATATTGATGATACCCGGTTGAACTTTCCAGTGCTGATATCCGCTTTGAACGTTTTCAAACCTATTTGCAACAGCCGAATGTAATAAAGCTGAACGGATTTTCTCACTTCTGCATCTACTGAATCGATATTTGTCATAGAAAGATAGGTATGTACAATTTCTCCAGTTTTTAGCTGAAGCCAAAATGTTTTGGCCTTTGCTAGAAGCCTTTTCAATTACAATAAGAAAACAGTCTGTTCTTCCAAAATCAAGGCTGCAAATTAAAAAACAGCCATCTCTACAGCCCATTTAAACGAGAACAAAATGTAGTAAAGCTGCTGCCTTCATCTAAAGGATCCTTGGAGACATCTGATAATATATCTATCATCTAAAGCTGCAACATTGTGCCCGACCTCTCGCCAACTTGTCCCACAGACAGATCATCTGCCTTGGGGATTGGTAATGTGCAGTATAATAGTTCTCCAAGCATCCGTATTGACAGAATTTCCAGTTGTGAGAGTACTGAACAGGGGTGGAGCTGTTAAATTGTTCAACCCACATTCCCATACTAACATCTTCCATCTTAAAGAGCTGCAATGAGAGTTTAACAATATTTTCATGTACAAACTACAAGCTGATAGGAAAGGTAGTTGTCAAAGAAATGCTAACAGAAAGGGGGGCAGAGAGGGAAAGAGAGCATCCTTCAACTGAGGGAGGTATTAGATAAGATTAAATATCACTAACCCTGAGGCTTCGTTTGCCATGTTGAGCAATGACAAATTTAGCAATATCAGTAGAAATTACATATCCAGGTCCATTGGCGTAAGGAGGATATACTTCTTCAGGCCATTCCTGTTACATTTAGGCAAATAATCTTCAAATGCAAGAAGTGAACATAGAAAAACAATTTCATCGTTCAGATTCTATTTATCAAGACAGAGAAATTGAAATTTTGAATTCATTTGAGTAGCAACATAGCTAACCATATCTAGATTAGTTCCTTTTCCATTTTGCTTTCCTAGTCAAAGCAGAACGTGTAAGATGTTCAGGACTATCTGATTCATGAAAGGAGCTCAACTAAAACATGGTCCCCGAGTCCCTAAAAACTAAAATCACAAAAAAGCAGCACCTTTAAGGATGATGAATCTGATAGCAGGTGAGGAATGATGTTTTAATTCTTTAACTAACACAGGAAAAACCCTTATCATAGCTAGCCAACAAGCACAAACAGCCTTCTCAAAGCTGTCTTATGCCATTCTATGCCTTGAAAAAGTTCCTTGACCAACATCCATTCCATTCCATGAAATATCAAATGCGGTAAAAAAATTACAAGGGAAAGGGGTAAAAAGGAAGACAGTTAGGCAACTCTTGCAAGTACTGTGGGATGTGACACCTCATCCGGGTAAAATGCAAAAGTGCCATGACCAGTATCACCAACGTTGCTTCTAGTACAACAGAGAATGGTGCTACAGCTTGATAACAATTAAAACTTCTTCAGCTTCTTTTCATGATGTTCAGGCCAACCCCAGGTGGCTTATGTGATCCCAGAAGAGATTGCTGAGATGTATATTTTGTAGAGATTCTAATAATTGCCCTTTTACTCAGACTTTCTTATTTTATTTTTTTTCCTTTTTGTATGTTATTTTAAGAGAAAAGGGAACAAGACAACTGAATTAATAAGAGCGTAGACAGTGTTGCAAGGGATTTTATTAAATCGGAATTCCCACAAATGCATTAAAACTTACATACCTCAAAAGTAACTGCCCATTTTCCATTTCTTAGGGGACGATGTAAGAGATTGAGATTGCCCATATAAAGAGACTTGTTGGGAGAGGAACGATCAATTTCTTTCAAGACTGTGTCCACCCTAACAAATGTATCATCATCACATTTCATTATGTATGCAGCTGAGACATTCCGAACCTGTATTCAGCATATTCAGAGATACCAAAACAACTAGATTCAGGAGATATAAATAAGTACGCAGTCACAGATATCATATTTAAAAGATTCAATGAAAGATGATCAATGAATAAAGTATAGACTTACCCCAAACTCACAAATAGCAATAGTTTTGAGAACCACAAGCTCATAGCGATCCATAAATGGCAAAATCACAATATCACCAAAGTAAGCTGCCTCTCTTTTTAGCACTGCATTCACCTCCTTCCTTGGATTCTGTGATTTCGTAATCGAGTACAAAGATAAATTAGAGTGTGAATGTTATAAAAATGGTAGCTAAGAAGAATGGCAAAAAAGAAAAATCAATAGTAAAAAAACATAATGCTACTTCCTCTGTTCCAAAACAACAGAACATCTTATAGAATGCACAATGTTACATTAAGATGATTATATAATTCAACAACTGAGACGCACATACAGGCTCACTTATGCACAATGAGCCCTAAACACATAACATGTACTTGATAGAAAGGCAAAATGACAACTCACAGAATAACCACCCCTCTTAACTTTTGACCATGGACATAAATCAGGGAATAATGGATCATAATTTTGGGATAAGAAGGAATAAGAACACTCCAAAGCATTTCCTCCAAAAAAAATAGAAAGGGTGCATAAATTGAGCAAACCTCACATGCATATGTCGTATATCAAGGGTATTTATGTGAGTGTCACCACACAAAGTTTCTTTGCAAGGCAAAATTTTAACCTAAGACTTAAACCAACAATGCCCTAGCCTGTGGCTACATCTGCAGAGGTTGAAGGGTAACAATATAGATTGATCCTAGCATCCAAGTTCTCTTGACTTGTAATGTTATTTTGAGTGCTTTAATCATCAATGAGGAAAAGGGGGGGTAAGGCTGCTAAATGTGTCAGTGGTCCCTCAACTATTGCTCAATTTCAAAATCTATTAGTGCAATTACAATTTTCTTTGAGATTTTAATGCAGTGCTTTGATCCCAAATTTCCAATAACTTTTTTCTGATGTAGCCAAACAACTACTGGCATGTGTATTTTTTTAAATTTCACTTTTTGAATGATATTTAAAAAAAAATGTTAGCAAGCAGAAACAGAAATTGGATAAAAAGACCGCGCACTACACTTTTGAAGTTGAAATAATACATTAGAAAATTTGATGGTTGAGGAATCTTTCTGAAATCATGGAATAATTAAGTGACTGTTGATACAGTTAAACACTCCTTCAAAATAAATAAATCAATGTGGAGATCTTACCAGTGCAACAAAGAAACGAGCAACTACATTTGAAGACTTGATTACAGATGATTGCATCCAAGTTTTTCTAACTGCCATGCGTTCTGCAAAGTGATTTGTAGCTGATAGGATCCCAATAAAAAGTTGAATGGGACTCTTTGGTAAAGGATGAGCTTTCCACTTCTCTGACATTTCCAATACTCGCTGAGGAGAGAAGCTTGGATGAGAGCTGGGCAGAGAAGTTGCAAAAACTGAATGAACATCTACGTCTCCTTTGATTGCTAATCCTGTTGCATCTTCGAGGGTAAATCCCTAAAGGCACAGAAAAAAATTTAGGAAAGTATTTTGAGTTCAATTTTAATAGAAAAGAATTGAACTCTCTTTGAATATGTACTTAAACAAAACATAATACCACTGTAACAAACATGACTGTTAAGAACAGGAACCTCAAAAATCTACAGATAGACCATACCAAAGAAATCCAGTGGAAAGAAAAGGGAGTCAAGAAAAGGAATCACAGACTTAAAATGATGGCAAACAGTGATAAGCTTAGTTCATGGAAATATTCATAGAAAAAATGCAAATCTCACAAACAATTTGAAAGTACTGCTTTTCCATAGTGAGTGGATGGAACACTAGAAAGACCATTGAGCATCAGATATGCAAATATATGTCCCAAATCTAGAAGGCCAAGGTTCACCATTTGAGTTAGAGAATCAGGAAAAAACTGTCATAGGGTATAACAATCACTTTTTTTCTCATCTATCAACATACCGGACGATATGGAAATGAGGTCACATGCCGCCCCCCAACAGTAATATGGTATCCATCAACACCAGCACGCAAGGTCAGGATAAACAATCCGCCCTCCACAAAAGCAAATGGCCATGTCACTTCAGGTTTCTGTTCACGCCCTATAAATCTCTTGAACCATGAGGCTGTCTTGGACTCTTTTAAATCTACATTATCATCCCGCATCCATTTCTCACACCTCACATGTTCATCAACTGTCAAACATATGCATTACAAAAACTTTCAATTTAATTATTTAAAATAGAGTGCCATAAGCAGTTTTAGCTTTTGTCCCTATTTCTAATTGAATTGTATAAAAAAATAAGAAAAGCAACAATATCTCTCTCAACTCACACAACAGCTGGTGTGAAGAAAAGTGTCTAGAGAATATCCAAAACTTTTAAACATCAATTCCTGGGACTTGAGCCTCATTCAAATACCTCAAGTCATTTCTTGAATTCTTCAATGCTTATATGTGAAGCCATGTTTCGTTGGCCCCAACCCGTCACAAGGAGAATTTAAATCCAACTTGGGAAAATTCTTTACATCTACTTAATTTCCAGCATATAATGGGGAATGCTATTTGTGGTTTTGGCACCCATGAAAAGAAGAAAATAAATTCTTTCTTTAATACATGTATACACTCAATAATTATCTTTCCAAGTTGCATTTGACTTAACGTACATAAGCAAACAAGGAAAACAAGTTAATTAACAAAATTAAGAAACAAGTTAAATCTTACCCAGCATATCCTCATCTTTCTTGGATGGCAAACCATCGCATCTTTGAGCTGTCCCCCATTGCATCCTATAGCAGGTATTATGCTCAATGACTGGATGCTGACTCCAATCTCCTCTCAATCGAGGATTTAAATGTAGAATTTTTGGTGGATCCTCTCCCTCCACTGACTTTAAACCCTGCAGCTCAATCATGAACTGTGAAACCATAACAATACCATTACCATTCCTCAACCTTGCAAGCTGGGGTACATACTCCTGGTGTGCATGATGGGGTGTTCCCACAATGGTTATAGAAGACCCAGCAGCTAAACCACATGGTAGAAACATCATCTTATCCCCTCCAGCCAACTCCTCTCCACTCATGGATACCCACAAAGGACAAGACTCAATCTTCCCCTCATATAACAAACTCTGTCCAATCTCCTCTCCATCATACTTTTCCACTTCTTCCCATGCCTTCAACCCAAGCAGCCATGCTTCATCTGCCATCCTCTCAAGTGGTGATAATTTCATAGTTGCATTCCTTCGCCTCATAATTTCTCCTGTTATTCTTCCATAACGATATTGAAGTGGCTTTATAGTTTTAGACCCTCCCTTTTCATCTTCCAAAGGTTCCTTACTAGGCATCATCGGAGCATTCTGGTTTTGATTATCCTCTAATTTCCGGTGGAAAGCATCCTTATAAACAGAACTAAAAGATGGTTTGCTTAAATCGGAGTCTTCAACATCTTTTACCATAGATGACGAATCCAATCCAGCATAACTATCATCCACACTCAACATTGATGCAATCTCTAAAAAATGTGGAAACTTGAAAGCTAAAAACACCAAGTATATTGCTCCTACAGCCAACAACATATGCGACAGCTTGCACCTCCTAGTACTAGAAGGTTCAATCTTTAACCTCTTCATCTTAATACCACCCAACAAGCTACAATGCAAGAACAAAACAAAAACTCTATAAAACCCAAAAACCTCCCATGTCTCTAAATCAGCATAAGAGCCCAGAACAAGCTTAAAACTTTCTAAAATACTAAACTATGAAAAGAAAAAAATCCCAAAAACCTCTGATATGCCTATTCCTCTAAATGAACATAAAAACCCAGATTCCAAAACAAGCTAAGCTAAGAGAAAATGCTCAAAATGTCCTAAAAAATAGACCCTTTTTCATCAGATTCAATGAAGAATCCAAAAATCTCCAAAACCCATTTCAGAAAATGATCAATGAAGATGAAAATTCAGAAGAATTCGAAAAGAAAGCCAAAATCTTGAGAGTTGAACCTGGAGATCAGAATCGCGCAAAACCCATGAAGTTTGAGACTTTTTTTAAGGAGAGGAACGGGAATTGGGTGATTGATCAAAGAAACCGAGACAAATCGAATGCGAGCTTCTTACGAGAATCGAAAAGAAAAGGGCAGAGAGAGAGAGAGAGGGAGGGAGGGGGACAGTGTGGTAGAGGTTTGCAATCTCTAGCGTGTATACGGCAACCAAATTAAATTAATTGAAAAAATAATTGAGAATTTTCGGGTACTTCAATTCGTTTTATTTTAGTCTCGCCATTCGGGTTGGATGGCTGGATTTTTTAAATAATAGTCGATTCAAGCTCGAACCAAAGTCATTAAAACTGGTCTGAGCTATGATACTGTCCAAGACCTGCGTCAGATTAATTTACATTAACTCAAAATAATATTATTTTATTTTAAAAAATAGAATTAAGATTATATTATTTTAATGAAAAAACCAAATGGGTTTTGAGCATGTTAATTTATCCTGAGATAATTTGTTGGGTTTTCCCCCTCTAACTAAGTCAACTTATTTTTTAATAACTCAATTCGAGTTCAGTTTTAGATTTATTTACTAGTAGACCTGCTAAGGCAGGTCAAGATTAATAATAACACATGTCAAACTTGAGTTATTTTTTTATTTTATTTATGCGAAACTTTTGGAATTAATAAAATATAAAGACGCAGAAGTTTATAGACATTCTTCAGGCTTTTTTATTTAAAGTTTTTGGATCAAAAATATTTTTATATTTTTTTAATATCAAAATTTTATGTTAATCTATATTAGCCTCATATTTAAGGGAAAAAAACAAACAAACCTTCAAATAAAAGCTTCTTTTGGTATTATTAAGAGAGAAAGTTGGTGTTTAATGCAATTTTTTTTAATGATTCAGAGTTTAATTTATATTGAATGTATAGTGGACCATGCTAATAAATGTCTATTTGCCAAATCTCAATCAAAAACCCAAATGGGTAAAAAAATATAAAAATTTAATCTTTAATTGAAAGCAGAAGATAAAATCTTGAAAACGAAAAGGATATAAATTTGCTATTGATAATTTTAAAATGTAACTCCACAATAATAATAACAATAATAATTTATTTTATTATTCAGGAAAAAAACTCTAATATTATTTGGCTTAAACACACATAGAAAAATACATGAAAATTGTTAAACTTGGACCCATATCATTCTTTTTTTAATTAATACATAGAATATTTCAATTTAGTTTGCACGTATTAAATTAAATTTTTACACTCCGAATAAAACTTGCAGAATAAAACTTATATAATGTAATCAGTGCCTGTCAATATTAATAAGCAAAATAAAAAATTGAATAAAATCACATAAAAAAATATATATATCTCTTAGAGTGTGTTTGGCAGTGTAGTTGCGGTTACTTTTCAAATAGCTTTTCGTGCCAAAATACATGCCAATAATATTTTTTTATTTTTTAAAAATTATTTTTGACACCAACACATTAAAATGATTTGAAAATACTAAAAACATATTAATTTGAAGTTAATAAAAAAATAAAAAAATTTAAATTTTATCAAAAACACTTTTAAAACACGAAAATAAACAGGCCTTAGTTTACATAAGTTTACCAACTCAAACACACATTGATGGTCGACAGTTGACACCCAACATTCCCTTCCATATAAAACACCCAATAAATAAATAAAGATTAATTATTTAGTTAAACAATTTAATTTAATATGGTTCTATGGAATCATATTGACATCTGGGGCCTTTTTTCAATGTAAGCAGCTATGCTTCCTCTTTCGTTTCCACATGGAATTATCCTCCACAATCAAGAAACACATCCTTTTTATACTCATTAGACCATGGACATTCCCCTGTCTATTAAATTAATGGATTAAATATGGCTTTAAAGCAACTCTGTAAAGCATTCTGACCATCCTATTCCTGCATTACTTGAATGCATGTCTCAAATTATATATATATATATATATATATATATATATATATATATATATATATATATATATATGCTTCTTTACATGATTTTCAAGCATCTTTTTTCACAAATCAAATGGTATACCAGCTGAACACAGGAGATGCTGTGATTGCATCTTATATTGTTTTATCTTGGCCTGATGCATCCCTGTCATTGAGAGGGCCACAATGATGGCCACAAAATTTGAAGCAAACACGCAGCTTTCTCATCACCTTATGTTTTGGACAATTCGTAGGAGCTCATCTTGTCTATAATGCTCTTCGCATATCCCATCATTTTCTGCAAAAGAAAGAGAAAAGGTGTCTATCATGGAGTCGTATTCGTGATTTCTGATTTATACCAAATTAATTCAGTAAAGAAGAATTTTGGGATTCCTAGTTACCCGTCTAAAAGGCTCAATAGGAAGAAGTGGTTACGTAGACATCTCCACATTCCTGAAACAATGCCATTGATAAGAAAGAAAATTAAAATACTAGGTCTTGTCTAGTTAGTATTCTAAAACAAAAGAGACGCATAAGAAAAAATATAAATATGTTTTATTGAAAATACATGCATAGATATATATATGTTTTAAAATGATTTTTTATCCTTTTAAAATGTGATATATCGTCTCTTCTATCCCAATATCATTGAAAAAACTATATAGTTGTGTGATATAAAAGATTTATAGACTTGTAAATATACAAAAAATTTCAAATTCATCAATTAAATTGTTGTGACTTAGAGGGTTTCTCTCTCTCTCTCTATCTGTGTCTGTGTGTGTGGTATGTTTTGCTTCAGTCTATAAAATAAATAAACCAACATAAAAATATGGTGAGAAAAGCATCCTTGCAACTCTTCAGAAGTGCGCAAATTTCATTATCAAGAGAGGGCAAATGACCACATAATTAACTTGCTCCAGGTGGTTGTGTACCTTATCCCCTCCCCAAGTCTCGAGTTAGAGCCCTCCTCAATACGAGGACGAAGAAGAAGAACCTCATTTGTATCCCTAACGTATTATATGGTTCTATATTTTGACCCCAAACCAATTAATTTCATCAAAAATTAATTCAAATATTTCCCTCCCACACAAGAATTATGGTGTTTCTTGCACGTATTTTGACATTAATGAAGGCAACATTGCCTAATTTTTAAAAGGTTTTGGATGAAATTGATAAAAGTATTTGGTTTGGGATGAAATTGAGAAAGAGTTAATCATTTAGGGATGTTAATGATGTTTTCCCAAAATAAGGTGAGAATAGAGAGATTTAAAGCCTATTTGAGAGTGTGGTAACAGTTACTTTTCAAAATATTTTTTATTTTGAAATGCATCAAAATAATATTTTTTTTATTTTTTTAAAATTATTTTTAAGATCAGCGCATCAAAATAATTTAAAATATAAAAATTAAATTAAAAAAAATTAAATTTTTTTTTTTAAATTACGGGTTAGTCTGCATTTTGAAATGCTTTCTTAATCATGAAAAAGCTGGCAGGAGCTAGGCCCGTGCTATTAAAAAAAAAATATCTGACTCCACGAACTATTTAAAATTTTCAATTTAAGTTTTGGCTCTCCTAGAAAAATCTTATAATCTTAATCTCTAAAAAAAAAAAATTGGCTTCGTTCCTGATTTAGGATAGTGACATACTTAATCTCCATGCTACACGTACCAACATTCATTCCATCATGCAAGGTAGGTTGCACTACAAATTCAAATTTATTTCTCAAGAATTTGATAAGAATTTTAAATAAATCCAACACTTGCTTCGAAATAACAAAAGGGATATATATATATATACACACACACATCAACATCTATTGGGCTCAGCCAATAGAAAAACCGATTCAGTTATATTTTTTATCCCACTTTTCTTACATTAATATGTGAGGAACTGATTAAAAAGTTATCAGTTTCTTTCTAATAATATTTCCTAGTCTTTCCATGATACACAACCATGATACACTTAGGCTAAAACGCATGATGGATCTACTCATTATCACAAGTATTTTTGCCCATTCAGACTTCCAACAGCTCATCAACAAAGGGCAACCCATCACCCGAACTGTGTTGGCCACTCAAGAGCAAAATCAAGTTTGGCCACCTTAACAAATTTTGGCACCCACGACATCCCTATCTTTGGAAAGGATTAACAATGTGTCTTCTTAGTGCCATAACACTACTCTCTAAGGGGTAGATCAAAGAGCTTCTTAGAGTCCAATAAATCACCCCAAAATATATTATCTTTGATAGTAAGTAAGTTTATTTTTAAATTAAAATAATTGTTTCACTAACATATACTTTTTGTCTACATATCTTTAATAGGAACTTTTAGACTCTTGAACAATCTCCTTAGAAAGGGTTCTCCCTAGTGCGATTGCACACTCTTTTGGAAGGGTTCTCCTTAATGTGATTGCATAATCTCTTTGAAAGCGGTTCTCTTTAATGCGATAACTCCATCCTTCATGACAACTTGAGATGACCAACCTAAAAAAAAGTAACAGGACCTCGTCCTATGGCCAAATATATACTACAATGGCTAACTAGAACCTAGAAAACTACCACAACTCCCTAGATTGGCTCCCAGACCTCATGTTATCTCCCTGGATGATATGAAATCTTTAACTTTCAAGTTCTCTCCCCCCCCCCAATAGAGGGGCTCTTATGCCCCATGTCATCTTCAGGGAGGCCACAAGCCTCAAAATCTTTTAAAAAATGCAATAACTCTTCAAAAAATGGATTGACTTGTTCTCATAAGTGCAATAGTACCACCCTCCATAAGTTTCCCTCTGCCCTTAGGAAAATTTCTAAGTATGGGCGTCGATAAGGATTCACTCTCTTTAGCCTCTTAGAATATTTTATAAGCATAGGCTCACCCTTTTGGGTTTCCTTCGCCCCTTAAAAAATTTCCAAGTGTGGGCATTGATAGGGATTCACTCCCCTCAACCTCTTAGAATATTTTATAAGTATAGGCTCACCATTTACTAGTTCTTTTCTTTTATAAGTATAGGCTTACCATTTACTATTTCCCTTCAGCCTATAAGAATATTTTATAAGTATAGGCTCACCATTCATGGGTTCACTTCAGCCCATTGTAAATTTTCTAAGCATGGACTCCACCCTCCATGAGTTCCTCTCAGCCTCTTAATTTTTTGTTTCAGCTCATCCTCTTAGAATTGTTTTTAAGTATGAATTCTTTCATGATTCACCTCTACATATTTAGAAATTGTTTTTTCAAACATAGGGCATACCCATACACACAAGCTTTCTAGTATATTAACTGGGGTTTTCAACCCACTTCTCATATAAAATTTTTTTGATAAAATTGTTGTACCGGGTACTTTTACAAGTTTTTGCATATAAATATCACAAAGACTTATAGGGCTATTAATAAAACCAAATTTAAAGGCCCAAAAAACCCTTCATCATCCCTTGGGTTTAGCAAAAGGAAGGACCCATTTTTTTTTTTTTTTGCACAACTAAATTTTGGATTAAATTGCTAGAACCAAGAGATAACTGATTATCCAAAACATAAACCATACTCTCATATTACTTGAATTTTTTGGGACATTGCAAATATATATACACACTGTCTTAGTCATGATAGAAAGTAAAATTAGCAAATTGAAATTTTAATTGGCACCTGTTTTTCTTGGAAGGGTTGGAAAAATGAGAAGAAATTGCGAACACATATTCATCGCCAATTATATCAGACAATCAGATATTGTTCTTGTTCTTGGTTGCAATGTAAAGCTTGAGAACTGTTTCTACAGCTGGGCTATCTTCCTCTCCTGATCGTGATGATGAGGTCTTAGCATTGGATGACACTAATGGCAATAACACTCTATGCTTTGAAGAGTAGCTAGACGTTTCAATCAAAGGTTGGTGCAACAATGGTGAATGACACATACACATAAGCACAACTTCTCGTGCGCATATTTCCGTGACTAAATTTCTATTTTGCTACGCGGCTGGCCATGCTTTTCCTAAATTTTTAAACAGAAATTACTTTTAATTAATTTTTTAATTGTTTTGATATATTGATATCAAATATAAAATTTAAAAAATAATAATTAAAATTTTTTTAAAAATTATTTTGATATACTAATATCAAAAATAAAAAAATAAAAAAA
>Ga0325414_1000612_pt1 | contig 30227 bp, 21 predicted proteins | sample PopdelMetagenome_8_FD_206183 | JGI IMG/M metagenome (GOLD analysis project Ga0325414, IMG submission 206183) | Populus deltoides microbial communities from Bellville, Georgia, United States - Leaf-PdKOR-R3 | ecosystem: Host-associated > Plants > Phyllosphere > Phylloplane/Leaf | place: USA... | reverse complement strand
CACAGCCTTGGAAGCCAAGAAGAAGTATATTTATAAATATTGGAAGTAATATTTATTATATGTTTGATAATACAATATAAATAATGTTTTAAAAATATTTTTTAATTGAAAATATTTTAAAATTATTATTTTTTCTAGATTTTTTTATTTTTAAAATCAACATATTAAATTATAAAAAAAACACTTCAAAAAATCATTATAGTATTTTTTCAAGCATTTTAAAAAGCAAATTGAACTTAAAGAAAAAAAACTCCTTTATTTGTTGAGATTGGACCGAATATTTAATGATATTAATGGTTGGATGTACAATTGTCATGTGCACATATAAATACAAGTTATATTTTCAAGTTCTGTTTAGTATTTGAATTTTAACATATTTTTCATTAATATTTTATTTTTAATTAGTATTTTTAATGTTTTTTTTCACATATTTCCCTTTCCCTTTTCTATTTTTTTATTAGAAAACTCCTCCTTTTTACCCCCCTTATCTCCTCAACTGCACATCCGTTAAGCTTGGAGGGAAAACAATGCAAAATAAAACTAATTAGTTAATCATAATGAATTATTAATGCTGATAATAAATGATAAATCCGCCTCTTAAAGTGCTCCCACTCCATCAGCGCACTTTAGTAAAACCCATATCCTCAGACATTAAAAAAAATATAAGAAAAATCAAAATTCAAATTTTCTAAATTAAAAAGAAAAAGAAAATTACCTCTCCTGCCCCCCCCCCCCTCTCTGCAACAACAACAACAACAACCACCTTGCCCCACCACCATCACCATAGCCAGCACCAGTAACGACACGTCGTTCCTTCTCAAAATCCGATTAAAATCACAACAACCGACGATCCTCTCTCTCTTTTTTACATTTTCTTTTCCGTTGGTAAAAAATTCAAAATTCTCTCATTTTCCCGATCATCCATCTTTTTAGTTTCTCGACAACCAAACAGAAATTTTTTTCGATTTCTCTCGGTTATTTGCCTGCCTCTGACTTAGCTTTTGTTTTTTTCCTGCTTTGATTTCGATTGCTTGTCTCAGTGAGGCATTTCAATTTCGAATCAGTGAAACCACTAGGAGGAGAAGAATATTAGGGTTTCGGATCGAGGTTTTTGGTCACTTCTAGGGTTTAACATTGGAATTTTTAAATTTTGTGTTTGTAGCAGGGTTTCCTTTAATGATCTGATTTGGAGAGAGATATATATATAGTTTTATGATGGGAGATAGACAATGGTGAGGCTGTTAGGATTAAATCGCGGAGAATCGGATGATTCTCCGCGAGAGATTACCTCGAGGACGACTCCTTTAACTAGTGAGTCAGGTGAGAGTGGGTGGTTGATTAGGTTCTTTGACTCATCTTTCTTTTGTGAGTGGATTGCAGTTAGTTATCTATACAAGCACGATCATGCCGGGGTTCGGGATTATCTGTGTAATAGAATGTATACATTGCCCTTATCGGGTATTGAGAGTTATTTGTTTCAAATTTGTTATATGATGATACATAAGCCAAGTCCGTCACTTGATAGGTTTGTTATTGATATGTGTTCTAAGTCGTTGTTAATAGCTTTGAAAGTGCATTGGTTTTTGTTGGCGGAGCTTGAGGATTCGGATGATAATGATGGGATTAGTAGGATTCAGGAGAAGTGTCAGATTGCTGCGACTTTGATGGGAGAGTGGCCGCCATTGTTGAGGCCACGGAATGAGTCTTCGAGTCCTGGGAGTAAGAATCAGGTTTTGAATAGAATCTTGTCATCAAAACAGAAGTTGTTGTCATTGGCTTCTTCTCCACCTCTACAGAAGTCTACGCAATTATCGGGGAATAGTTTGCAGGAGGATGGGACTGGGAGTCAGTTGTCACCGGATGAGAATAAGATTTTTAAGAAGTTTATTCCTGGTCCAAAGGTTAGAGATGCTTTGTTGTTTAGGAAGTCAGTTGATAAAGATGATACAAAGGCTAGAGATGCTTTATTGTTTAGGAAGTCAGTTGATAAAGATGATACAAAGGCTAGAGATGCTTTGTTGTTTAGGAAATCAGTTGATAAAGATGAGGATGAGGGTGGAAAGGATGGATTTTTCAAGAGACTTTTGAGGGATAGTAGTAGACGCGAGGATGAGGAGTTGACAACAAGTTCAGATGGTTTTTTCAAGAGGCTTAGAGATAGCATTAAAAGCGAGGATGAGGAGTTGACGTCCAGCTCAGATGGGTTTTTCAAGAGGCTTCTTAGGGACAATAGTAGAGTCGAGGATGAGGAAGTAATGTCAAGCTCCGATGGCTTTTTCAAGAAACTGTTTCGTGATAGTAAGAGTGATGGTGATGAAAAGCTGGTTTCTAAATCTGCTGAAGACGATGAAAAAGAGGGGTTCCTTAAGAGGTTTTTTAAGGAGAAGTTTGAAGACAAGAAAGATGGAAATGATCAGAACGAGGATGAAGAAAGGTTGAAGCTTGAAGAGAAAGGTTCAAAATCTGCAGAGGATGATGAAAAAGAGGGGTTCTTCTGGAAGTTGTTCAAGGATAAGTTTGAGGAAAAGAAAGATGGGACTGATAAACCTGATGAGGGGACTGTCAATGGTGAGGAAGAAGAACCTTCTGACTTTTCCTTGTTTCGAAGACTGTTTCGTGTGCATCCTGAAGAGGTCAAAAGTTCTCCTGTGAATGAAAATAACAATAGTGGTAGCTTGCTTGAAAGCAGCCTGGGTACTGAGAATTTTTTTCGCAAATTGTTTAGAGATCGTGAGCGCTCAGTTGAAGACTCTGAGTTATTTAGTTTTAAGAAGAACAATGAGGTATGCTGATAATCATTTTGTCATGCTGTGTTGGGTTTGTCTGAAAATCTGGCTGTTGCTTTGCAGCACATTGCTCTTTTAAAGTTACAAAGCGGTGAACCACACTTTATAATTATTACTATCTAATGACTAAAGCTATATTCTAGTGCCTGGTGATCTTAATCAATAAAAGATGTGGCATTTACATTACATGTAGATACCTTACACCAGCAGTTATCTGCAGTGGCAAAGTATTCTACTTGTAGTTATTTGCTGCGGCAACACAGTTATATTGGCCTCTTTATTTGCATGCTTAAGCTATGAGAAAGATTAGGGTCACTAAATGTTGAAATTTGTTGGTCGACTGTATACAGTTTTTCTTGTTTTTATTGATAGTGGGAGTGTAAGAGGATATGCTTAAGCATGAAACATCACCACTGGATTTTTCATGTTCGAAGTAAATCACCTCTCTTGATTTCTTGAAAATCACACTCCATATCCTTTTAGTTTGAACTTTAAAATGATATTAGGGCTATGTTTTGTGCTTTTTTGGCATTAATCTTTGTGATGGTATCATTATCTTTGTTTAGTTTGTTCTGTTCATCTGGTTATGCTAGTTGTAAATTTGAGAGACCCCAAAGTGATTTTACTTGATCTCATATCGGTCCCTGTAAAGTTTTATATATTTTTAAAAGGGTGTTGTGGTCATTATTTCGCTTCTGGGCTTGGATGCTTTGATGATAGTCTCCCAACATCATGCTTGCAAAAGGAGCCATGGACTAGTTAAGCTTAGAGTGATGCTGGAGGCCTGTCTCCATTTTTAGACCTTATCTTCTTATGAGGCGTGTATTTCTCATTGCAGTCATCTCTTATCATAATCCATATCTCAGGTACCTGATAAAAGGCCAACTGGATTTTCACTTGAGAAAAACAACTTACTGAATTTTGTGAGTGCAGCTGCTTTTAGCTAGTGAAGCCACTTGATGTGGTACCACCAAGGACATGGACTGAACCATTCGCATAAAGGATGAGAGGGATTAAAGGAGGGCATGAGGATGACCCAATTCCGATTATAGAAATAAAATGATTTTTAGTTTGTGTCCATCCATCGTAAGATCTGTTACAACTCCCTTTTTTGTGGCCATTTTGACTTTGAGACTATTGCATCACCCGTAGCCCTAAATTCTTCATGATATGGCATGAAGTGTACAAAAGAAGCAGTATTCTGTTAGTGAGAAATATGATCAAGAAACCTTTATATCCAAGGCATGTTTTGGTTACATGCAGAGAGGGCATTTAAAGATGCATTCCATTTAAGCAAAAGCTGAACTTGTGGATGTGTACCTGCCTATTGGTCACTATTAGGTGGGAGTCAGGAAACCTTTCAGAACAGCTGTGTTCAAGGGGAGAAAGAAATAATTGCAACATGTAATAGCTGTAACTTTCAATTAAACAGATGAAGTACATGAAATTCAACTTAAGAATATTATAATAATGTAAACAGCTGGGAATAAGGATTTTTGCAAGGTCATATTTACTTAGGAAAAGCATCTAGTGGGCTCCTTCTGCTTGCTATTGTTGATGTCCTGTATTTGTGCTGGTTGGGAGGTGCCTTTATTAAAGGTTCTTGGCTACAAGTTTCTTAGCATTTCCTCATTCAAATCTTCTGGGCTCTAATCTTGCAGAAGCATCCTGGATCACCTAAGCAACAGAATGAGAAATCAAACACAAAGCCCCCACTTTCAAATACTGCAGCACTGTTCCGGAAAGGGGCTTATCATGAGTCATTGGACTTTGTGATGACATTATGTGAAACTTCGTATGGTTTGGTGGATGTATTTCCTGTTGAAGATCGTAAAAGTGCTCTTTGTGAGGTTAATGCTTTTCTATGCTTTCTGTTTCTTGCATGCAAATATTACACACACAAAGGATTTGCTTTCTTGTCCACTCTTTGGGCTGGTTAGCTAGCTGCCCACTTTTCTTGGATGAAGAAATACCCTTGATTTTTAGTTTCTTGCATTCTAAAATGAGGGTAGAAGGGTGATTTGACAGAATCTCACTCTTTCTCGACACTTATCTGATTGTTCTCCATTTATCATCCAATCCCCAGTCAACAAAGCCTTGAAAAAATCTCAATACCTTGGAATTGAAACTATGAAATTAAGAAACAAGTCCAAGATGAAGACAATGGCCTGAGTCAGAAACCCTGCCTCTTACAAACGACTGTCAGTGAGGATTTAGATACATGCCTTAAGGAAGAAGAAATTATCGATAGGTCTAGCAGTTCTATCAGGCAGCAAGCTGTCACTTAAAGTAATCTCCAATTCAATCTTAATTTATATTTTATTAAACAAATTGCTATACAACCATTGAAATCAATCAGAAAAGATGGGAGTACTATGAGATGAATATTCATCTAGCAGCAAAGATGAAATAGGTTTTATTTTTCTGCAATGTTGGTGAGAGAAAGAGCAAAGATGAGATCCATTGTGTGAAGAGATTGTCTAGTTAAAAGAGAAAGAAAGTAAACTTGTGTATTAGAAATTTGAAATGATTGAAATAACCTTTGAAATTTCAATTTATATGTGAGAGTAGTCTAAAAAAGTGGGCTGCATGCTAATCTACCCAAAGAATAGCAGGTTAATGCACACATGTGGTGCATGATATTCTCTTGAATGCTTTCTGAAACAGTGTGTTTTCTCACCCTTGTGTTTTCAGTCACTTGCAGAGATCAACATGCATTTAGCTGAGGCTCAAAACAGTGGAGGTATAAACCATTTTGGGTTTTAGTTGAAAGATTGCCATCTCAAAACCACAACATGTTTAACTGTTCTGGCACATGCTTCAGCTTTGATGACGGTATTATTGTCTAAAGGTGGTCTTAGAAATTGTGGCAAAGATTAATAATGTAGGGTTTCAAAATATGATGCAAAACACATGATCTTGGAAAATATCTTTCAAATTTTACATTAATAATGGAAGAAGTGTCTGGGCAGCTGTTAAAATATGTACTACTTTTTTTAGCCCATTATATGTGTTTATATTTTGTACGCATTTCTCTAAGATGTTTGGTGTTGTGGAGACATTTTTGTAGCCCTTTGAAAGATCATTTTGTAAATTGTGTTGCCAATTTATTAAGTTTTTCCTTTGGAAATGTATCTTTAATCATTGAGGATTGTTAGTATTATTGTTAGTATTATTTGGGTATATAAGTTGGGCTGCTATCTTTTTTCTAGATGTTGGTGCTCTTTTTTTCTCTAGAAAAAAGAGAGAGAAAAGAAAAGGAAGCAACCTCACTCTCTTTCTCCCCCCGTCTTCCATCTAGTATTTCTGAATTGCAAAAATTATAGCCTTGTTTAAAGTGCCAATGTGAGTGGTCCAGTCCATGTTTATTCTTGCAATTAGGACAGTATATGAATTTGTTATGAACTTATGCTTTGCTGATGAGAGTTCACTATCAGGAAGCAGTATTTTCAGTTTAATTGAAGTTCTCTTTATGGATGATTTTGGATATGAGAACTTTGACTATCAAGAAATTGAAGTTTCTACTGCTAATTAATTTTACTTCTTCCACGCATAACCCCAGTTAATATGCATCCTTTTTCCAGTTATGTACATTTATCATTTAGTATTTTCTCATTATTTTACTGTTTCTCTTTATAGTTTTAGGAGCTCATAACTTTAATAGTGCTCTCTATACTTTTAGGGGTTTGCTTTCCAATGGGAAAGGGGATGTATCGCATTGTTCATATACCCGAAGATGAAGCTGTTCTCTTGAATTCTAGGGAAAAGGCACCTTACCTGATTTGTGTTGAAGTATTGAAAAGTGAAATGCCAAGGTATGTTGTGGACTTGAATCACTGGAAAATACCACAGGGTCCAATTGGAATGCGTTACAATACAAAACTTTTTTTTTTCACAACAATGATTTTACCTGTACATATGCTTGATTTTTCTTCCTGTAAACCCTTTTCAGTAATAGCAAGGAGACATCTGGTACTCAAAAGCTTTCCAGAGGAGGAATTCCTCTAGCAAATGGTGATGCATTCTTGCAGAAGCCACCTCCTTGGGCTTATCCTTTGTGGACTGCCCAGGAAGTTTATCGGAATAGTAGTGATAGGATGTCTCGATCAACCGCAGAGGCAATTGACCAGGCAATGTCCCATTCATCAGAAATGAAAATGAAATTTGTGAGTGTGAGTCTTTCAGTGGAGAAGCAATTCCCTAGCCAGTCAATTATCATTGAAGCACCTAAATTGAATTCTGGCATCAATTGTATGCATCAAAATGCTTCACATTGTAATGATTTGGAATGGGTAAGGGTAGTGTTGACAGCAGATCCTGGAGTTAGAATGGAAGACACAGGGTATGCAGGGGCACCACGACGCAAGGAGCATCGTCGTGTTCCTAGTACAATTGCCATGGAAGAAGTAAAGGTGGGTTGTTGTGAATGGATTGCCATTATTGTGTGTTTTTGTCTTTGATGGTCATGATACAACTTTAACTGTCTTCTGCAGGCTGCTGCAGCCAAAGGGGAAGCACCTCCTGGACTCCCTCTGAAAGGGGCTGGTCAAGATTCCTCAGATGCACACCCAAAGGTGAAGATTCATAAAAGTTGATAAATCATGTTTTCTGTTTCTTAGTCCAAAATGATGGAATTGAAAGTTTTGAATCTCCACAGGTTGATGGCAATCCCAAGGCCAGTGATGCCTTATCTGGTGAACTCTGGGAGGTCAAGAAAGAGAGGATACGCAAAGCTTCATTATATGGGAAATTACCTGGTTGGGACCTGCGCTCTGTAAGTTCTGCATATTGAACTATGTTTCTCTTTCAAGTTTTGCTGATAATTGAAATGGTTAATGTTAATTGAATAGCACAGGCACATTTCATGTGGCTGTGTGTTTGTTTGTGGTTGAGGCTTCTCGTTTATGTGCATCTTTTCAGCTTTATTTACAAGAATCTTGACAATGTGTAGGTATTTACATGTATCCTTGTATGGTTCTCTTGACAATGTGTAGGTATTTACATGTATCCTTGTATGGTTCTATGTATCTTCTAGAATGCTTAATTGTCTACAGTGTTTGATTTGATCTTTCCTTTTTAGGCTACCAAGTGAACATGTAATCCTAATAAATTTCTGCGAGTTGCTATTTTTAAATTGCCTTCTGTTCTAATAAAAACTTTTGCTTGTTTTGTTTCTCATGCAGGTTATTGTGAAGAGTGGTGATGATTGTAGGCAGGAGCATCTTGCTGTGCAACTCATTTCTCACTTTTATGGTAGGTGCCTGCAGATTGTGTTGCATTCATCATGGCTAACTATTCAGAGGTTGTTGTCTGAAAGCAGCATGTTTCTTCTTAGGGATGCTATATAAGTTGGCAATAAATTTCCTGAACTATATAAGTAGGATGTGTCTGTATTTGTGCCTATGCTAAATGGCTAAAACTATCTGCATTAACCATGCTTCTCTCCAATTTAAATGAACAGTTAATCAATAGCAACTAAAAAGAATAACAGAAAATTTCTGGGAATTCTGGACTTCTGAAGTCCTTGTTTATACCTAAGAGGTTACTTTGCTAAAATCTGATGATCTACACATTTTCAAGAATCCAAGTGGGCCTTCTTTTGCTATCTTCTTAATCTTGTCAGATCAAATTTTCTATCCAAATTCATTTTGCCTAACTTGAAGCATCTAAATGCCCTTGCTTTACATATTTTCAAGAATCCAAGACAGACCTTTTTTGTTATCTTCTTAGTGCGTGTTTGATATTATGGTGCAAGGGGCCTTTGAAAAGTGTTTTTTGCTAAAAAATGCATCAAACTGTTTTTTTTTTCCAGATATTTTTTTTTAATTTTTGACATCAGCATATCAAAATTATCGAAAAACATAAAAACAAACATCAATTTGATGTTTTTTTCAAGGCAAATGCATTTTTGAAAAGCACTAAAAAACAGAAGCTACTGTACTCTCAAATGGGTTCTTAAGGTGTCAGATCAAATATTCCATCCAAATTCATGTTGCTTAACTTGATGCTTCTAAATCTTCTTGATCTTTCTTTTTTTTTCTTTTTTTTTGTGCAAATTAAACTTAGCTGTCACATTGACTTTGAGATGATGAGTTGAGCCTAAAGTGCATTCCAGTTAATGTTATAAGCTCCGATGCCAGAGTTATCTTTTTTGTTTGTGTCAAGTTCTTATGTTCAAATTATTCCAAAAAGTTGGATTTTGTTTCTTTTTTTTCTACAGTAGGTTCAAGCTTAAAATATTTAGGTTTTAATGCCAGATATATTTCAAGAAGCTGGTCTCCCTCTTTGGTTGCGTCCCTATGAAGTTCTATGTACTTCATCTTACACAGCTCTCATTGAAACAATTCCAGATACGGTAATTATGTATATTAGTTCTGTTTGATTTGTTTTATAAAGACTGTTCTTTGGTATCTCAGTGATATTGCCTTGGTTTGCAGGCATCAATCCATTCTATTAAGAGCAGACATCCAAATGTCACGAGTTTGCGTGACTTTTTTGTTGCCAAGTATGGAGAGAACTCCCCAAGTTTTAAGCTTGCACAGGTATTAAACATTAAAAAATAGTGGTGCACTGACATTATCACCATGGTTAAACAGGCTTATTCACCCCAAGAAAATCCATTGATGCATTAGCAAATGCATAGTCATTATTTTGGTGGGTTAGTCAGGATGCTTATTCTTCCTAGAAGTTTTGTGGCTCTACATGTATTGGTGGCTTTCTTCATCTTTTATTTTTATGTGGAAAGCTACCATAGAGGAGATTCTACAAGTATAGAGGACACAATACAGTAATTATAGATTTTGAAGAATTAGCATCCAATTTCTCACTACTTCTTTAGGCATTTTTTTGCAACATGAAATACTGCACCATCAAGCATAAACTGGAATTCATATTAGTTAAAAAAAAATGTTGTTTCTCACTCTAGAAATGGTTGTGGATTAATGTGAAAGCTTTCTGTTTAATAGGCTCATGCTTCTATTGGCAGTGCTTCCTTCTCAAGCATGGTTTTTTTTATCTGGGAAGGATGGTGAAATCTGTTTGTGATTTGGAACATTTTCTCATGTTAACAACATCAGTCGCCTAAGCTGTACATAGCATTAAAACCTCTGCCTAATGCTTTTATTTGGCATATTATTGTTTGTTCATAGATATTGGATCCCCAGTTTTGATATTTGTAGTTTCTGGTTTTATCATGGTTCCTGTAATTTGAGACTGCATCTTGTATCAGTGTTGCAAACCTTTGTCTTCCCCAAATTCTTACTTCTATAGTTTAACAGCAAATGGTGACTTGGGCTGCATATTTAATTTTCTTTTTTCCCTTTTCTTTCTCATTAAAGATATATCCCCAAGGTTTTATTTATTTATCTACATCTTATTTCTTCAGAGGAACTTTGTTGAAAGCATGGCTGGATATTCTCTTGTGTGCTACCTTTTACAGGTATGGTGCCTGATCTCACTATCGTTTAAGAATGTGAGGTCCCAAATGCAAATGTCTTTACTAGTCACCTCTCACCTGTCATACTCGTCCATATCAGGAAATGATAGAAAATTTTACTTTTTTAATGTTGTCTTAATGAATTTTTTTCTAACAAAAAATGTTTTTTCAAGGAGAATGTAAAGATGTCCATTTGCAATTTAAAAATATATTAAAATCTTTATCCTTTTTGAAATGGACAAATGTGGGATGGATGGAGTGTTAGATTTTGAGAAAAATCGATGGCATATTTGTGTATCTGTAAAGATGACTTTTTCTCCAGAGTAAGCTGCATCCTTCATTTAGGTGTTACTATCATGTAAAAAATATTCAACACTCCAAACCAACTGGTCAAATAGAGTGTATTTTCTTGTACTATTAGCTTTTATAACCAGAATGATTTGCACCTTATGTTTTACTTATTTCAATCATTCTCTTTGTGAGAAAAATGCATTTCTTTTTTGTTTTTTTCTCAGGTGAAGGACAGGCACAATGGGAACTTGTTAATGGATGAAGATGGCCACATTATACACATTGATTTTGGCTTCATGCTCTCTAACTCTCCTGGTGGTGTAAATTTTGAAAGTGCACCTTTCAAACTAACCCGGGAACTTCTTGAGGTATGGTAGTCTATTTTATGTGCCAGTGTGTGTGTCCACATTTTTGTTATTGTTCTGCAACTGGTTTTGGATTTTGCCTATGGATCTTATTCCAGGTCATGGATTCTGACGCTGAGGGAATTCCAAGCGAGTTCTTTGACTATTTTAAGGTAGTGATAACACTTTCTACTGTTTCAATCCAATTACATCGTTTTGGCTCTTCAATCTCGTGATTGATTGACTTATCATTTGCCCTTCAAATGCAGGTTTTATGTATTCAAGGCTTCTTGACATGTCGTAAGCATGCAGAGCGTATTATTCTCCTTGTTGAGATGTTGCAGGTATAACTGAACTATCATTAACCTTCCAATGTTTTCTGTTGTTCTGGTCCTTTCTTTCTTCATCATTTTTCCCCCAGTATGTGGTTTTCATAAACTATGCATGGCATATGTTGTGTGACCATATATGATCCTGATACAAACATCATGAGACTGCTTTTGACAAGACTGATTTGGATTGCACATTTTAGAGCTTACTATGTATGTTAGATGGAAAAACTGAGATGAATAAATATGTAGGTGAGACTTGATGGCCCTTTGTGGAAAAGAATGATCTTGGGCATGAGAATGTCCTGCTTTGTACAAGGTGGGCTGGTTGTTAATGTATGGCACTACTGGGGTCATGAGTAGGGATCAAAACCTTGTGGGACTGGTTAGGTTGGATATCTTGGGTTTTTGGACCTGTCCTTGCTCATCTGCTGTCTTATATACCCAGAATGTATCCTGGGCCTGGGCTATCTACATTCCCCTTCCTATTAGGTTTTTCATCAGCTTTCTCTTACTGCAGTCTTCTTTCCCACGCATGCCATTTGTTTGTACTCAGTGGCACCTGAGCTTGTTAGTTTCTTTCTGTAAACCTGCAAGTTTTCCTTGAAGTTTTGGTTCATAGTTTAAGTTTTTGGCAATTTCTCGATGATGTTCATGAAGCCTTTAAATCTTGTTTTGTTGCCCACAAAATTGGTGAAGAAATGACAGCGGGCCATGGATTATTGTTGCAACATGTGAATTGTGGATTTGAAATTTAACCACTGTGATTTCTTTCTCTGATACAGAGTATTTCAGTCTGACTTATCAGCCAAATCTGATCTGTTTCAACTTTAATAGCACTGGTATTGTTAAAGCAAATAAAATCTGTTTGGGTTGCTCGTCCCCAATAAGTAACTGGGAATTTGGGCTGAGGAGTGATGCTTGAGAAGTGCCGAAGCTGATCTATGGTCACTAAAGTTTGAAATAGGACAATTAATTTTCGTTGTTCTTAGTTATTTGATAGAGGGAGAAAAGGAGCACATAATTTTCAATCCAACAAAATTATGTAATTTCTTTGGAGGGGTCTGGCTTTATGATTCTGGTGCTCTAATGTCAGCAATACCAATGATTTGTTGACTGATGGACTTGTTTGTCTTTTCTTTTTCTGAATCAGGATTCTGGTTTCCCTTGCTTTAAAGGTGGTCCACGGACAATACAGAACCTAAGAAAGCGATACCATCTAAGTTTGACAGAAGAGGTGACATTGCAATTTTATATTCGTATCAATCTGCACAGCATTTGAATGCTATGGTTGTCATGAGACAATGTGTTTCTTTCTTGCAGCAATGCGTGTCCTTGGTGCTCTCTCTGATCAGCAGCAGCTTAGATGCATGGCGGACACGGCAGTACGATTATTATCAAAGGGTTTTAAATGGAATATTGTGAGGTTAGATTTGTTTGGTGACTGCCTTCTTTGCTCCCTTTGACCAAGCCAGTCTGTCCAGTGAAGCATTTTGATTGGAGCTGTTTGTAAAATGATGTCATCTAATGGCAATTGGTTCACTGCACTGTGGTTTTGGCAACTAAGCAGAATAGTGATGACAGTTTGTGACCTGTTTTCGCTTGGTGTGAGGAAATTGTAATTGTATCGGCTGAAATACCTTTTAAAAGTCCTGCAGGCTGCATTTACCTCAGCAAGGTTTTCTTTTTTTCATCATTTCCCTTGTCATTTGTCATAGAATTCTGCTGGCTGCTGGGGGAATTTAGTTACACGACAAGAGAAATACTGCACTGTTTACGCATCTTCAGATAGAACATACTTGTACATAGTGATTCCTTGGGGGACAACGTTCCAGGCATGAAATGGTGTCTGAGGCTGTAATTGTTGGTTCCCATTGCAGCTACTTCATATTCCACACTGGTTAGTGATCAGAAGCAGCTGAGCATTCCCGATTTTGTATCTATTCATATTTCGAAGTCTATTATTTTCTTCCGATTAAAGTTTGAACAGACTGTATATTGGATAGGCGGCCCTGTCAGTCAGTAACTGTTCTCCGTTTGATGTCTATTCTTCCAAGAGTATGATTCTTCCATGCTTTCTACCAAAGGCTTGCTAGTAACATTCTTGATAAAGGGTATATGAATACAACCTCTTAGATTAGATCCCATTTGCTCTCAACAGTTAGAAAATTTGTTCATTTGATATTCCTGTTGTATATCAGAGTTTTGGTGGCTTTGAATTTGGATTCCAGGCTGTGTTTTTCTTGATTAAAATTTTGATGTTTGTCTGCTTGCTTGCATCCAAGTGCTAGGTCATTATGAGCAATATTTGATGTTTGTTTTCTTTCCCTTCTCTGTCTAATAGATTTTAAAGGTAGGAGATATGATCTTGGACGCTTCCAACTCTAGGTCAAGTCTTCTAGTATGGACATATAGTCTTATTGACCAGTTTATCTTTCGTAATGGTTGGTTCAAGCATAGGGCAGTTCATGCATTATAAGCTTTTACTTGGTGGGTTAATCCAATGAATGGAACATGTGGGGGAAATTGCCATTAAAGAAGTTTGTTTAACATTAATAAATTTATTTGTTCTGAATCATTTCTTTTTTTATTCAAGAGAATATTCTATGTAGTGCTTATCCTTTGGATATTACGTGATTCAATTTTCGACTGTGACGTTTTGTCTCCATGACCAGATTGGCTTTTCTTCTCTTCGAAGTTTGGAAGCCTTGTCAAGTTTTGTGGCAGTAGCTGGGGGTGGTGATCCTTTGCCTTAAATAAGGTCTTCTTCTGTAAAAGCTTTCCTCATCCCCTTTTGTCGTTGCTAATTTTCTATTTCTTCGTGGACACAATATTAACCTATTATTATTTTGTGTTTTAAAAATATTTTTAAAAAAATTGAGGATTTTTTATTTTTTTCCTTCAAATTAATAGTTTTTTGATATTTTCAAATTATTCTATTGTTAAAAATAACTTTTTAAAAATATAAAAATATTATTTTAATTTATTTTCGAGTAAAAAATATTTTAAAAAGCAACCGCAACCACACTTCTAGAATATTTAGGCTTTAGTTCTATCGTGCTTGGGATTACTTAAATGAATTTTGGTTTAAATGAATTTTTTTTATTTAAAATTATTTTTTATATATATTTTCAATCATTTAATATATTAATATCAAAAATAAAAATATATATTATTTTAATATATTTTTAAAAATAAAATATTTTAAAAAGTAATCTTTTTACCATTCTTTTTATAGTAATGTTGTTTATTACTTGAGCAAGCAAGAGCCAGACTTTTTTTTTTTCTTGGTATAAGTTGAAGGAATGCAAATATGAACATAAAATTAAAAAAAAAAATGAGAAGAAAACCACAAGAATTTCTACTGAACAATCTTTGCTAATTGATAAGTATTTGGAAAATCAAAATTAATGATCTGCAACAAGTGTTTAGTTGTGAAAACAAGATATTTTCACTAACAAAAACAATTAAAAAGAAATTAATATCACCTATACATGGTGATTTAAGAGACTTCCATATATAGAACAATATAAATTTTTAAGATTTTATATCAATGATGTATCAATATTAGGTTATAACATAATACACCCAACATAAGAAAAAAACAATACAAAAGCACCTTCCAAAAACTAACTTATCATATTTGGAAAAAATTCTTCCCAAAACATTCACTTGAAATATTCTGAAATTTATGAATGCAACGGTGTAAATGATTAAGTATCAGAAAATATGGTTGTGATTACTTTTTAAAATATTTTTTTATGTTAAAATGCATCAAAATAATATATTTTTTTATTTTTTAAAAATTATTTTTGAAATCAGCGCATTAAAATTATCCAAAATATAAAAAAATAAAATTTTTTAAAACTACAGGTGTAATTGTGTTTCCAAACACTCACGCACACAGAGAGAATGGATTAAAGGTTGATTGAAATGTGATAATTTCGATATTCAAAAACTAATTTAATAACACTTCAGCCTTAAAATGAAAATGAAAAAGAAAAAGAAAACATAATTTGCAAGAATTCTCTTTTTTAAAAAAAAAAAAAAACCTAGTGTGAACAGGAAAATTCTAACACTTGACCCAACCTATCATCATGACACAACCACCAAACACAAATGGTCCCACAGTAGAAACAACCTCAACATTTCCTAAAAATACATCTGTCCAGTTCTATATGAAATAAAACAAAAATAAAAAAGAGTCAAAATCAATGAGGCAATCCAACCAATCAAAACACAAGGGTTCTTGATCACGCCGATAACTAATTTATTTTAGTAACCAAACACTCTTTCTATACTCTCTCCCTTTCTATATAAATTGACCCGACCAATCCCTAGGCTCCTTCCCCTTACTTTTACGCACATTGATTTACTGGGCACTCCAGATATCGGCGTCTCTCTCTCTCCCTCCCTCGCTCTTGATCACAGCCTCCCCTCTCCCCGGGTACCATTTCTAGGGTTTCTTCTTTCTGTATTTACTTTACTTGTTCTGGGTTTTATTTTTGGGATTTCTCTCTAGGGTTTGTGGGTTTTTTGTTGTTTAATGGTTTTGAGCTGGTTGATTGAGATTTTTATCTGGGGTGTGCGATTTATGGTTTGTTTTTTGTGGGTTTGTTTTTTATTGAGGAATTGAGATTGTTTAGGTGGTAAATGTTGTGTTTTTACGTGATTGGTTAGTTTTGTACTTTTTTTTTTGTTTTCGTTTAGGGGCTGTTTTTTAAATCATCGTCTTGGTTTGGCGATTTGGTGTACTATTTTTTATGGGTTTTTGTTGTATTTGAGTTGTTGTGGTTCCATAGGAGTTGAAGATTGTGTTTTTGCAAAATGGGTTTGTCTTTTTTTTGTTGTTGTGTATGTGGGTTATTTTTCTGTTAAAGTTTTGATTTGTGTTGGGTTTTATCTTGATCAAGCTGAGATTGTGTTTTTTTCAGCTGATATTGATTGTTATTTACGAGATTGTGTGATTTAGGGTTTTTGTTTTTGATCGGTTTTATTATGTATATTTAAATACTGTCCTTGTGAAGTGATTAAGGTTATTTTTTTCTAAACTGGATGTCGCAATGTATTGAGTTTGAGCTGATTTTCTTGCTGTTTGTTCTTTTCTTGATTTCAATTTTTTTGGTCCTTTGAGTGTGTGGTATTTGGCTTGTGACTTGATTAGATTAGAATCTGTCTTGGTTTGATATTATTTTTTAGTACTTTTACTTAGTTTTATTGGACCAGTGTGGCTAATAGAATGTCTGAATCAGGAATTATACTGCACACCCAATGTCTTTTGATCTCTACGAGACACAAGCGTCATTACTTTGGTGTGGTTTTGGGTTTATGACCCAGGGGAGGCCGTGGTGTTCGTGGAAGTTCATATTTAGGCACTGGACCTGACCCTTCACTTCTCTGTTTTTCTTTTGACACAAGAGTGTCATCCGTGCTGCTTTCAATATTTAGATTCATTGTTTGTGCAAAAGACAAAAAGTATTAGTGTATTAGATTTGGCTACCAGCCTGGTAACAACACTGCTTCGTACAACATTTTTCTAGCTGCTTGTGAAGGATCACACGGTGTATTGTGATTTGGTTTTTCTTTCGTTGACGCTCTGTTGGATTTTCTCAATGGGGAGAAATAGTTCATTGCCTCCTGGCTTTAGGTTCCATCCAACTGATGTGGAACTGGTAAAATACTATCTGAAAAGAAAAGTGCTGGGGAAGAAATTTCATTTTCAAGCAATTGCAGAGATTGAGATTAACAAATATGCCCCGTGGGATCTTCCCAATAAATCTTGTTTGAGAACTAGGGATCTGAAATGGTACTTCTTTTGCCCTACAGAAAAGAAGTATGCAAGTGGGGTAAGAAAGAATCGTGCCACTGATATTGGTTATTGGAAAACCACTGGCAAAGACAGATCTGTTCAGTACAAAAATGAAGTTGTCGGGATGATAAAAACTTTGGTTTTTCATATTGGCAAGCCACCTAGAGGGGACCGAACAGACTGGGTTATGTATGAATATAGACTTGAAGAAAAAGAGTTGGCTGACAAAGGAATTGCTCAAGATGAGTACGTCCTCTGTCAGATATTCAAGAAGGATGGACCTGGTCCAAAAAATGGTGCGCAGTATGGAGCACCATTTAATGAGGATGAATGGGATGATGGTGATGATGAGGTGGAGAAGGAAGTGAATGCCCAACCAGCTATTTTACCTGCTCTCATGGATGCACCTGCATTTATGCTGCCAAACAATCCAAACATGACCATCGCTACAAGCTCATGCGTGCCAGAGAGCACGTGCACTGGACCGCTTATATTATGCCCTTCGCAAGCCCCATCAACAGCTTGCACTACCCTTCCTAGGGTTTCTAATGATGATGTTGCTTCTACAAAAGCTCTTCAGTTTGTGCATGGGGGTGTGAATGGTGGTGAAGCTGATTCTTTTGCTGGCATGTCAGCGCCAGCTTTTCAACAACCATGTAACCCCAACAGTTCCATCCTTGCTAGCTCTAGCTCATATGTACCGGAAAATACATGCTCTGCTTACATTCCTAGCGTGGGTGCTACTCAAGTGGAAGCTCCTCAAATTGTGGATGTCAATGATGATATCCTTTCAATGCTGGCTGTCTTCGACAATGATAATCCTGAGGTCTGTTTATTTGTCCTTTTAACTCAATGTATATAATTATTTACTAAGCTTTTGGCTGTGTGCTAAAAACAGTGGCAGTTGGAAAATTGACTTGTGTGAATAGGTCTTATGGATCTATTTCTTATCGTCTAATCTAATTAGTTCTTGGGACTTCATTAATTATGTAATTAAACCTATTGTTTCTAGGTTTTGCTTTGTGTATTTATGGAGGCATTGTTAATAATTTGTTAAATTTTCTTGATTGTTATAATGTATTACATGGCAGGATTTTTTTTCCCCAAAATTTTCTTTTGACTTGCTTCTCAGGTTGGGCATGGGTATGTTACTTGCTATGTGCTGTTTCATGGCCGCTTAGTTTCTAAAATCTATTATCTCTTGCCTTGTCTTTTCTTTTCTGCTAAAGTACTTCAGTTTTTTTATTTGCAATTTTATTGAAATTTTTATCTAATAACTTAATTGAAATTTGATTTGGATTCAGAATGCGGACTTTGGTGGGATTGCAAAGCCAGAGACTGATATATTTCAGAACTTGGGAGACCTTCCCACCCTGGAAGGTGGTGGGGATGGTATCCTCATCTCACAATATTTCATGGATCCAACGCTTCCAGGCAGTGCGGACTTTGGTGGGATTGCAAAGCCAGGGACTGATATATTTCAGAACTTGGGAGACCTTCCCACCCTGGAAGGTGGTGCGGACTTTTTGGAGCTGATGGATCTAGAGACCCCGCTCTATCATAGTTGGGGGAAATAAATGTAATTCCTACACTTTTTTATTATTAAAAAATAATCATAAATTGTTTACGGGCTTTTATAGAGATTTAATCCAGTGATTCATACTTTTATAGTGTGAATTGGTTTTAAATCAATCTGTACTTGAAATTTGTTTCGAACTTGGTCAGTTCTGATATGATGAAATCCAAGAACTACTTTTCATTAGAAGTTTTGATGTCAAGTTAACAATAGTCTTGTTATTTTTCAGCAAGCTGTTTGGAATGATTTCTGCATGGCTAAATTTTAGTTTTTATAATCTGGTCTTGTCAATAAAATGAACAGTGGCTACCACCTACACTGAAGCCGAGTTGCCCTAATACTATATGGATGTATGTGCTGAACACTGACCAATAGTTAAAAAGATGTATGTGCTGAACACTGACCAATAGTAAAAAATATAAAGACAAGGCAAGCTTGTATATCTGATAAATATATGGTGATGTCTGTCGAGGGTGAAGGACGAAGCTGATTTGTCATGAGAATAGTCCTTGTATAAATGCCAAGGATTCCCTATTTCCTCACACCATGATTTTGAATCACCCTGTAAATAATCGAGCCCGATCTCGTATATCATGAAGGGATTTGTTTTTTATAGTTTTAGATTTGGATTAATTACATTCGCAGTGCTTGAAATTTATTGATGGTATTAATCAAGCGCATCATCTCATCTTTAACAGTTAATAACTTAATATCCGGTCGCTGGCAAGGTTCTTGCTGAAACACAGTTTCATTGGTTTCATAGGTAGGGCATATTGGATTTTAATTACACAGCCTCAATCTTATTCAGCCTCTATCAGTATGATCGCTCAATGCTCGCATCATCTCATCTTTAGAAGTTGACATCCAGTCCCTTGCAAGTTTCTCTTGCTGAAACACAGTTTCGTTGATTCATAGGTAGAACATATTGGATTTAATTACATAGCCTCAATCTTGTTCAGCCTATATCAGCATGATCGCTCGATGCTAATCAAAATCGATCTAGCTATGCATCTCATCCAAAATGTCACTAGTTCTGCACCCATCTATGATTGCCACCCCCAGTATATTACGAAATGGGAAAAAAATAGAAACAATAGCTACCCTATAGGTTCTTATTTGAACAATGTGACAGAAGTGCAAGGGCTCCGAGCATTGTTGTCACTGCAATCAGGGAAAGCAAGCACTTCTCAGAAGCCCACCAAATTCAGATACGTGTTTGTGCTCTATGCTTCATGCTGTAATTTCCCATACATGTCGAAGCATCCCTTGTTCAGCCTCTTATCTTGGGAAGAGAAGGAATAAGGAAAAACATGTGACCGTCCATCGTCACACTGATCTTGTTCCCTATTCTTGCTTCTTCCTTGACTGATTTCGTGTGAGAATGGCCTGCAAACATTGATCCAAAACATGCATAACTTAGCTATTTCATTAATTATGACCTTCCACTGCAACATAAAGCATGAGCAGATAGACAGTAAATTAAAAGTTGAGGGGAGAATAAATTCCTCACACGACAAACTATTTACCTGATCTGACCTTGACACCAAATTCTACTGCACAAAAAACTAAACAAGCTTAGTTGATTGATTTAATGAAGCATTTCACCTGGAGTGTGAGAATGGATTGGTATTATTGAGTTTTTAAGGACCAATTTCTATCCAAACTAATATAACAAGATTGACTAGCTTTCTTTTGGAATTGATTCCTACCTACTTGCTTGGTTTCCCAAATTAATCCATGGAAGACCCTATGCTTGCACACTGATGGATAAACAAAGCAGGGATGTCCTTTCAAAATGACAAGGTTTTGTCATTCAAAATATCTGACATAATACCAATGGCTAGCTGATGATAAAAAAAAAAAAAAAAAAAAAAAAACAGGAGTTTTACTACCAAGAGATGATAGCTATATCTGCAACAATCTCTTGATAAGCATTGGTCTTCCTAATGATAGAAACAGTTGATTGATGCTTCAAATGCATATTGTGAAGTTGTAGAAGTTAATTTATACTCATACAAATACGTTGCCTGTAAGATGTTTCCAGGAATGAGGAGGCTCATATCTTTCTATCACATAAATATAGTAATGAACCAAGATTTTATCAGTATTGTCGCACCCGACATCACGGTGGCCTTAAAAATTAATCAATCTTTGGAAAGAACGGATTTCTAGCATCCTGTTCTTTAATGGGGATATTTTTTGTTTAAGGAGTCACCACCTAGTATTACGGTTACTAGGAACCCTAACTAGAGATTCTATGGTTCGATACTCGTTACGTAAAAGGGAAGATATTATCACCTCTTAAACGTCCTGCCTGAGGCAAGCTGCATTGCTAGTTTCGTCTTAAATTGCTAAATATTTATTAGTTTATGCTATGATAATTTGCTTACAATATTCCTGACTTTGGCGCCAGTGAATATTCAACTACGAATATTTCCAACTCTGGCGTTGGTAAATATTATGTAGCTATAAAATAAATTAGATCAATATTTTTTTTCTTCCCGACTCTAGCGCCAGTGAATAAATAAATAACAATAAATTTATTTTTACGCATGCACATATCTTTTATTTTTCTAGCTAAATAAAATAAAATACAACGAATAAAAATAATATAAATTTAAACCGGTATTTTTATTCCTGACTTTTGCGTCGGTGAATAAACCAATAAATTTATATTATTTTTATTCATGCATACACATTTTTTATTTTTTTCTACTTTTTTTTATTTTTCTGCTTTTTATTTTTTTTTATTTTTCTTTTCACGTTCCTGACTCTGGTGTCAGTGAACAATTCCTACGAATATTTCCAACTCTGGCGTTAGTAAATATTGCATAAATCCATCCCAAAACTATTTTTGTTTATTTATATAGCCCGGTCTCAAAAACTAAAAAAAAAGGTCGGGTCACTGGTCCAAACCAGTGACCCAGTTATCATTCTTGCATGCATGCGTGAACAGTAACATGCTAATTAATTTTAGCAAAACAGGGAAAGAAGGAGAACTCACCTGGCATTGCTGTGACTTGGAGGCGAAGCTGAGAGAGACGGTCTGGAGCTGCTCTCAGTTGAAGATCCAGCCTACTGCTCACAGCGGGGACAAGCTGCTGTCATGAAGGAGAGTTTCCAATGTTGCTTTAATAGAGGCTTGAAGAATATCCTGCTGTCAATGTCCGGAGAAGAAGATGCTGCTTTTTCTGCTAGAAGGAAGATCTTCCGCCACTGTTACTGTGTTGATGAAGACAGCATTGCTGATGCTAGGAAGGGAAGATTGTTGTTGTCGTCAGTTAAAAGCTGTTGCTCGGCGAGAGAGGGGAACTTAACTAATGCTACCCCAGCTGAGAAGTTGATCCTGCAGCTGTCGATGGCTGGAGAAGAAGGTGTTGTCTTTTTTGCTGGTGTGGTCGTCGCTGGTGCAGAGAGGAAACCTGCTGCTCTTGTTGCAATAATTAATCCTCTTCCCTTCCCCGAAGGTCTCGTTCTCTTCCTTCTTCAAAGAGTGAGGGTGGTGATGTTTAAGCTTTGTCTATGGAGAAAGAGAGTTGCTGCCCGGGTGGCTTGGTCCCAGGCCAGAAAAGAAAAAAGTGAAGATAAAGTTTCTTCCCCTATGTTTTGTTCTTGCAAACCGCAAACCTGGGAAGAAAGGAAGGTAGCTAAAGGCCAATGAAAGGGTCGTTTTATGGCTGGTTCTGAGACCAGGGAAGAAAAGAAATAATGGAATAAGCTAGGGGGAGGGGGCAGCGGCTGTTAGTCTAGGATACGGCCGCGCCCTCTCTCTCCTTTTTTTTTTTTGTAAATGTTCTTTTTATTTTTTGTAGGGTTTATGGGAATGGACTTCTCCTGTGCTTTCCTTCTTTTAGAGTTTTTTCTCTCCTTTTTTTTTCATACCGTGAGATCTGTATTTATAGTGTCAAAGTCCCTTCGCGAGTAAGAAACCAAGTTTCAATCAAACTCATTCTCTTCTTTGAAGTTTGAATTTGATTAAGAATCAAATTTGAAAGCGGATAACTATCATTATCTTAAAGACAAGGATTATCTCGAAGATAAAGATTATCTTGAAGATAGGGATTATCTTGAAGATAAAGATAGAATGACAAAAGCACATTGTAGTCCTTAATTTTCATAGAAGTTGACAAATCACACTTTTCATCGAAATAAATCTCTGATCTTTTAGTTTTTCATTTTAAAACCTGTAAAAATTAAATTAAAAGCCAAAGGGCCAAAATTGGGATATGACAAGTATATCTTTATATATCTTTACAAAATAAATGCACGCCTCCACTAGACATGTTTGTGTTGGTGCATGCCAAGCTTTAATGTGCCAAGTCCCAAGCACACTGGGTTTGGCCAATGTCAGACCTTATAGTTGCTAGGTCTAGCGTTGGCCAGACCTAAAAGCAATTGGGTCTAGTCAGTGCCAAACCTATAGAGCTGGCATGTGCGAGCACAAATACACCCTAGTGAAGGCGTGTTAAGTCTAGCCAAAGCCAAACCCAAAAGTTGATTGGATCTAGCTAGCGTCAAACCCAGCACTACCAAGCTTTAGGTGTGTTGGGTTTGGCCAATGTCAGCCCCAATCATGGTTAGGCTTGACAGTGTGCCAAACCCATGCATGTTGGGTCTCATACTAGTCAAACCTAGCCATGATTGGGTTTGGTAATGTATCAAGCTCCAGACGCGTTAATTAGGCCTGGCCAATGCTAGACCCAAAGGTTACTAGGTCTGGCATTGGCCAAACTCATATATTGTTGGGTATGGTGCTGACCAGACCAAATTGCTTTTATGTATGGCCAATGCCAGATCCAGTGCTTTGGTCTAGCATATTAGCGTCAGGCTCAGGCATAACTTGCACCATCTAGGTTTGGCACTTGCCAAACCCATTTCTTGGTTCTAACAGGTGTTGCCAAGCCTAGTAGCCTGGTCTAATGTACTACTAGGCTAACAGGGTGGGCCTGCGCGTGTTTTCTAGAAGTGTTGAGCCTAAAGATTTTTGTCATCATATATAGCCTAGGTATGACTAAACTTGCTACACCCATGGATTCAAATATAATACATGGATTTAGCGTCATTAATTCTATAAATTTTTACATAAAATCTTAGAAAATTTATTTCTCAACTAATAAATTTAATTAAATAAGTTTGCACTCCGCCAACATCATTAGGTATATTTAAGTCTTTCTTGACCTACCATGTCTCAATATTTTTGCTTGATAAAATAAGTGGAATACAAATCACATTACATTTTAAAATATCACAAAGATAAAACCACACTCCAGTCTTTCCTCTCTATATAAGAACAAGATTCATGGGCTATAAATACACCGTGAGACCTTCAAAACAAATGTTCATAATCTTCATTCTCTATTGCATATATATTTTCAGAGCATTTCAGAATATTATTGTATTTTCTCTCTTTTAAAAAATATTTATTTAAGCATAAGAGAGTCACCACCTCCATCAAAAAAGATCTTTTGCATATACTAGTCATAAATTATTTTGGCCTACCAAGTATCATGTATAAGTTATCAAGTACTTTAGCTAAGAAAAATAAATAAAATTATTAAAATCAATTAATTAATTAATTTTCTAACTCGAAAACTACATCCCTAATTTTTTAAAATTTCATCGGGTAGTTTGAAATTATGAAAACGGGCTAGGTCGTTTTTTTTTATTATTATTGATCATGAGAGTGAGAGTTTGACTGGTGGAATATTTTGTACCGTTGAGAACTTCCTTCATTTTGAATGTTCTATGCTTATTTATATTTATTCTATCCTATTTAAATGACTTCAATAGTATTATTATAACCCTCCATTGATTCTTTCGAAGATGAATAATTTGTGATGTGTTCTATTAATATTTTATAATATTAAACTATTAAAGTGTTATTAGTTTTCGTTTATAATAAATTCAATTATTGTTGTATGATATTAAATATTAAATATGTTATTATTATATTTAATCAATAATAGTGTTAAAAATATATGAATTATTATGTTTTTTAAAAATCTAATATACTCACACCTTATTTAACCTTCTTATAGATGTTGTTTGTGATAGTGACTGACCATTTTGGCAACAAAGATTGTAATTTAAAATTAGCAATGTTTTAAAAAATTCAATCAGCTTGAAAGTAAAAATATGTATTGAATAATCAATTAATTTTTATTTATTTATTTTGATAATCTAATTCATTTTTTTAGTCAAAATGATTAATGGTCATGAATGTTACATGTAAAATGTTTTTTTTTTGATAAATTTAAGAATTTTTTTATGTTTAAGTAAATATTTTTCTAAAAATAAATAATGATATTTAAAAAAAATGATATATATATATATATATATAGAGAGAGAGAGAGAGAGAGAGATAATAGATAATAGAAATTGTGAACCTCCTCATTTTATAGCTTATAGTTCTAACCTATTTTATAAAGAGTATTAAAAAGCCCTCTTCTTTTTCTTTTATAATATTAAAACCTTTTTATGTTAAAAAAAGGAAAAAATCTTTGACTAGATTTGTTTGGGATTGTGGTAGCGGTTTAAAATGTTTTTTAGTTAGAAATGCATCAAGATGATATTTTTTAATTTTTTAAAAATTATTTTTGATATCAGCGTATCAAAACGATCTAAAAATACTAAAAAATATTAATTTCAAGCAAAAAAAATTAAATTTTTGGGAAGACAGGTTGGGTCGCGTTCCTAAACATGCTTTTACTATAAGAAAAATAACTCTAACTCGTCAGAAGAAAAATATCTCTAACTCACCAGAGTCTCATGGTCAAACATAAAATCATATGTACTTGGGTTTAGTGTTTGGTTGGGCTCGGAAATGTTGAGTCTAGTTGCTCATTAAACCCACATGTACTTGGGCTTAATGTTTAGTTGAGTTTAAAGATATTGAGTATGACAAGTTACTAAACTTGTATATATTTGGGCTAAATGTTTAGCTGAACCCAAAAATATTAAGTTATCATCATCCCTCTAGTTTTTTTAAAAAAAGAATTCGAATAAAAAAAATGCTGATGCATAAAAAAACTAGTGTAGAAATTAACTAAGAATCATTCAATAAGTTCAAACATCCAATAATTCCACTTGAATTTTTTTGCAAGAATGCAAAGAGGGAATTCAAACTTAACAGGTACGGTGTTAAGAAGGAAAGGCTGGCCTTGTTTAGAAGATTATCTCTTGTATTGAGAGATAATTCCTCGTTAGGCCAAACCTCTCTTTCCAAATTATGTTGTATTTTCCTTATAAATTGTAATCTCCTCTCCTGAAAGTCTTCAGCAGAAAATCAATCTTAACAAGTAAATATATATCATATCTCAATGTTTTAAAATTTAAATCTTGAACTTATTTTATTCCATATTGTCTTTTATCATTCAATTTGCTTGCCAAGCCAAGGCTTAGGCTAAAAACATACAAAAGACAAACTTTCTAGAGAATTTCCGTAAATTTTTACTTCTTTATTAATTCTCTCTACGCATAGATGTCAAGTATGGCATAATATTTATCTCAGGAAGAGTTGTGGCGCAAGACGATCAACATGGATATACCAGAAATTTTTTGATACGTTGTTGGATTCTCTTAATTTAAGCTGTTATTGAGAAAGCAGCTGGCGCCCCAAATTTGTTTATTTTATCCGAAAATGGCTGGCCATCTGAAGATGAGACGGCGGCAACGGATGACAAAGATGAACTTTCTGCAGAAATTTGATTTATCGACGTGCGAGAAAAGGGATATACTGGTTTGCTAAGCTCGACAAGAGCCTGAAAGCCAGCAGGAATTGAACAACATTCTGGTCAATTCCTCTCCGGTAGACAGCTCAGGTATCGACTTACTTTTCGTTGATCTAACAATCAGTCAAAAGTATATTACATTTACACATAATCTTTGAATTAGAGGACTGCTTATGCCCATGGATTACTTACCAATCTTGATCTATATTTTTATTAATTTTGGGTAAATTACTTCTAAAATTTTGGGTATTATTAGCTAAATACTACTTTTTATTAACCATAAGAATGCAAATAGAATAATGTAATTTCTGTCATATTGTTTATCATGCCATTAGAGATGTTCGAGAATATAGTAATAATTATTTTAAAAGTGTTTTTTTCTAGAAAAATACATTAAAATAATTTTTTATTTATTTTTTAAAAATAATTTTTTATATTAGAACATTAAAACAATCCAAAAACATAAAGAATAATTTTAAATAAAAAATTTAAATTTTTAAAAATTTTTCTCTCTCTCTCCACACACATAATCAATAATAAAAAAATATATATTAAGGTTTGGAAGATAGAAAATCAAGGTTTTTTCAAGCTTAAGCAACAACACTAAACTATAAAAAATTCTTTGTTTTATAAATTCTGAATAATATAAAATCTGTTTTAAAATAATTTGCAAAGATTTTTAAATTGAAGTATAAAGAGGAAAAAAATCTCAAAACAATTAAAAAAATAAAGAAAAAAACCAAAATTAAAATCAAAATTAAAAAACAAGATCTTTTGGACCGAATTGTTTCCAACCTAGGTTAGTTTCAGCAAGTTGACCCTTATAGGTAACAACGCCTGTAAAACGCCCAGACAAGATTTTAATCCAATTCAATGATTAGATAAAAAGTTACTATTGTTTTTGTCAAAAAGCCAGGTTTCTTCTTGTACTTTGCTTTGTCTACAATGTCCATAAACATATATGCTATTAATTCGCTCCACGTAAGTTTTTTTATTTCGTGTCTTTCTTCAATGCAGGTAGTAGAAACTCTATCATGGCTGGCATGTTGTTAATCAGATTCTTGAAGTCTGGCCTCGAAGCTGTAACAGGTACATCTTATTGCATGAAACATGACTGCATAAAGACTAGCTACCATTTGCTTATGAATCAGTCTACAAGAAATTTTACACTATTGCTGCTGCTTCTGTGCTTGCTAAGTTCGCGTATGATTCATATATTAACTCTACTTGGATTCATAGTTCTTGGTTTTGCAATCTATGGTGTTGCTTGGCTTTGTTCATGTTGAGGGCACAGCTAGCTATTCTATTCGTGGGCTGCTGGTTTCGATGCAGCTTTCTGTTTGTTTATTGATGCAGGGTGCCCAAACAGGGCGTTTCTTGTCAGTTCCATAGTGCTAATTTGTGTATTCGTCACATTCTTTCTGGCTTCCCACCCGTATCTTTTAATATTCAATAACACTAATTGCATTGCTTATCACTAATTTTCTTTTGAAGAAATTTTCTAACTTAGAAAGCAAAATCTTTATGTGTCTGCAACGGACGGTTCGGTGATGATTTACCTTCTGAACAATAAGTTGTAGAATTTCATAAGAGCAATGGCACATCGGCAGAATGATCCAAATCAAGCAACTCTCCAGGCTCTTCCAAGAACTTGTTGATGACCCAGCTGCAAACAATAGGGTCCAAGACAATCTTAGTAAAGCACTTCCTATCCACCATCAGCAGGTCCATTTAGTATATACTAGTTCGGGACCATACATTAACCAATTGTCCATTTCCTAGCAAGACAGCGGCACTTCTTGCCACTCTGCTCACCTACTTTACCTAAATTAGTAACCCACAAGACATCAATCTTGGTTAATTATGCCTAGGATGAACTATGGTTTCCTCCTGCGAGAGGAAATCATGGAAAACTCGCAAGTTCTGAACAACAGCTCGGATATTGTCTTGAACGGCTACGACGATGACAACAAACCATTAATAATAGTAACTTCATTTAAGATTATTCATTAATTTCTCATTTATAAGGAAATAAAAACAACTTAGATGAACTTTTTTTACTTGGTATTTCATGTATAAGGTGTTTTATACACATGAAATTCTTGCAAAGAAAGAGAAGAAGATGTTTGAATGAATTGAGTTATGTGTAGATAGGTAGGCCGGTATTTGGAAAGGCCGATTTTGGATCCTGTACACCGTACACCAGAGGCCGATAGCTAATTAACTAATCGTATTTACATATAAAGTTGTGCTGACAACTAAATCAGTTAAAAAGGAGCAGATGCTATCTCTCTTATCCCAGGCAGCTGCAGGTCTTCGTCTTCATCTTCATCTTCATCTTCATTTTCCAAATACTGCTTTTCTTTACTCATTTCCATCCTATTAATGGGGTCTCCATTTCGTCTTGCCACACCCACCACCGGCTCCACACCCTACAATCACGAGAGAGTAGTTAAGAAAAGATATGAAGAGCATGCAAACACAGAATGCAATAATCCAAAAGCTTGTTTACCTCTGTAAATATACTCAAAGCAGCTTCTATGCTGCTCGTATTCAACACATATAGAGCTGCTTCCTGTAACAAATCGTAACCCAATTTTAGCATGCATTACCTAATATGAACTCCATCCTACCTAATTATCAGTCCCATAACCATTTCAAACACAGAATTGTCTGTAAACAAAACCGTCTAAGACCCCTCAAGCCTCGAGGAGATATAAACTGAGCAGCATACGCACATACCCTGGCAAATTGGATTTGCTCCATTCTTAGAGTCCTTGGCTCAAATTCTATTGACGTTTTTCTATCAATCCTCGCCGCCATAGTTGTATCACCTTCCATCATTTCAAAGAAACAAAACCCTGTGACTTTACAGGAAAGGAGCAAAAAGGATATGGTATGAATATGATATTCTTGTGCAAAGTTGGACCTGCACGATCGACGTGAAAAAGATGGAGAAAGCAAACCCTTAAATATGCGAGGTGATGCGGTAGCTATTGCAACACGTAAAGTAACGTGTCAACGTAGAACCACAAAGTCATGCACGTGCCAACATAAGGACCCGTGACACAACACGTGTCCGATGACTGTGTCCTGGTCTCTGTTCAAGAAATCTTCTGGTTCCTACGTGTAGATATTTTATACGAGGATTAGACCTGGCGGGTTTTTGTTGTGTTTATATGACAGCTACGTGTTACATATGGTACGGTGACCAATCAGAAGGGGCCACAAGGTATGGCCTAAGTGACATGTATTAGGGTTCTTGGAGAAGTGCGTGGTGAAGATGGGATATGATTGTGTTTTTAAAAAAAATTAAATTTTATTTAATTTTTTTAATATCATCCTTTAGTTTTAAATAAAAAACATTTCAGTGAAGAATAAGACTTATTTGCGAGAGTTTCAAGACTAATTTAGGTTCTGGTTTTACTTAGCAATGTGATTAAATTTATTTTTTAAACTATTTTTAACTAGAAAAAAATTAAATTAATATATTTTTAATTATTTTGATATAATAATATCAAAAAAGTTTAAAAAATATATTATTTAAATTAAAAAATATTTTTATAAAAACACCACAATACTAAATAAATATTTTTTTAATCGGTCTAGAGCTTTGCCAAACAAGATGCATTTCAATATTCAAATAAATTTATTAAAAACTTGAATATAAGAAATCAATAAATAAAACAAACTTTTTAAATTATCAAATTAATATGTGCAAATATGACAAGGATGGGTTGATATACTTCTTCTTTGTTTTTTTAACTACTAATATACCTTTTTCATTAAAACCACAACTTCACCATCACCGACTCGTCAATACCATCGATCATTATCATGTCATTGTCGCCGGCACTTGTTGTTAATTTAACTACTAATACCGTCAATTTCTTATAACAATTGTCGTCTCCATCCTCCATCTCTCTC
>Ga0325414_1000611_pt1 | contig 30230 bp, 14 predicted proteins | sample PopdelMetagenome_8_FD_206183 | JGI IMG/M metagenome (GOLD analysis project Ga0325414, IMG submission 206183) | Populus deltoides microbial communities from Bellville, Georgia, United States - Leaf-PdKOR-R3 | ecosystem: Host-associated > Plants > Phyllosphere > Phylloplane/Leaf | place: USA... | reverse complement strand
TAGGGTATGGTGGAATTCTTAAACAGTTACAAGATAACAAAGAACAAATAATCCAGTACACATCTGCCCACTGGAATGACTGCCAGAAAAATTACTCTACTATTAAAAAGGAGATCCTTTCAATTGTTCTTTGTATTACAAAATTTCAAAGTGATTTATTAAATCAAAAATTTCTTTTACGTGTTGACTGCAAATCCGCAAAAGAAGTTCTCCAAAAAGATGTCCAAAATCATGCTTCCAAACAAATCTTTGCCAGATGGCAAGCCATTTTAAATATTTTTTATTTCGATATTGTTTACATTAAAGGAGAATCAAATTCCATCCCTGACTTCCTAACCCGGGAATTCCTTCAAAACAGGTCCTGATGCCTCCTAAAGCAAAAGCAAAGGACAAGGGAAAAGCCCCTCAAACACAACCTACAAAACTAGAGAGCCCCAAGCCTTCTACAAAACTCATGTCTTCAGCCATCCTCGCTGCCAAGCCTATCAAATCTTGGTATGAGGCAGTTATTGAAGATGAAGAACCTACAAAACCACCACAAGTACAAGCAGACGCCGTTCAACATTGGGTTGAAACTAATCCAAATCGCCAGAATTACTCCTGGCATTGCAAAAAGTATCCCAACAAGCCTCTAGTGACTCCGTGTCTCAAACAGGTAGTATTTCCAAATCACTTTCAAAACTCCAAGGAGGCCTTTTATCTTCAAAACCCCTCCTTTCCTTACAACAAACAAGTTTTTCAAAAACCAAATCCAAATATATTTTCAAAAATGCTTTCCAAAATATTTTAACTATGGAAGAAGGATTTTACCATGAAAACCCTTCCATTGTTGCTTCCAAAATATTCCCTCCAAAATGGCACTATAAACCTTGGAATCTAGCTAAACCACAATCCTATTATACAACTATCCTTGAAATTACCGATTCTGTCAAATTCAAACACTTCAAATTACATTCTGATCACACTGAACCAGCATACTCTACATGCATTATTCACAAAGTCATCCACCCTAAAGATTGGGGACAACCCCTGCATCAACCTCTCTCCTTCCCCATACAATACCGCACAAGCCCCCAAGACTTCAATACCACCTACACATATTGGGATTACCAACAGACATGGTTTAATGTCTTCCTCATACAAAATCAAAATCATAGCCATTCTTGGCTCTTCTACTTCCACAATACCATGAATACTACAAATCTCCCCCTCTGGTTCCTTCAATGGTGGGACTTTTATGGTTGTCATGTTGATTACCTTAAAGAACATCCTTTAGTTGAAAATGGTTATCTACATTTCAAAAACAATTTCCAACTAGCTCCCTCTAAAAGAAAGTTTTCTTCCCTCCTTATCTTCTGTACAAAATTTTTTGTTCCGTGGGTATGTTCATGGTTCTTTGATTATAATTTGCAAAACGGACATCCAGTACTTATTCGCAAATTCAAAATCAAGTGGTGGGATTCCTTTGCAGCTGAGTCCAAAAGTTCAAAATTAGCTGTTACAGAATGGTTACAAAAACATCAAACAACTCCCATTATCGATCCTCATCCTCAATCAAAGTTCTTAGCCAGAAAGGCCCAAACGGCAGCTCTCCTTGCCTTTGCTAGAACTGAGGAAGAATACCTACAAATAGTACAAGGCATTATACAAAGCCAAGACCCAGAAACGGTCTTGTCCCAATCCAGCTCATCTGGCTCAACATCTCTTGCCATTTCCCTCGGCAATGATAATGAAGATGACTATTTTGGTATCCTGTCGTCTATCACACGACGTTAAAAAAAAAAAAAGTATTTCAGGTCTTTTTAAAGGCTCATCTATTTAGAGCCCATTTCTTTTAGACTCAGATGTTTTGAGCCCTTTTATTTTTCGGCCTATCTGTTTTAAGGCTTTTTTCTACAAAAGTTACCAGTCACTCCAAATCAAGTGTCGGTGGCAAAACGACAACAAATGAAGCTCAACCAAAAACGTGGACAATTTCCATTCTGTCGCCATCCAATCAAGGCAGACAACACCACATAGGCTTCTATAGGTTCTGCCAAATGCCACATGAGTTCACATGGGTCCTGAAGAACTTCTCCAATAGGACAATTTGGCCTCTTCCATGCCAACTCGCCTATAAAAAGCCACTTCAAAACCCTTAGAAGGGGGACCAATCTTTCTCCTAGAAAATTTTACTCTTCCCTAAAAATTTGTAACCCATTCTCCTCTGTAACCAATATCTCCTGTCTTAATTTTGTTACAAATTTAAGTAAGATAATCTTATTTTTATCTATGTTTTTGTTATATCTGTTGTTGTTCTTTTTTACTTTTAAGTATGCTCTGTGTTTGATCAAGGATCCTGACATTGTTGGTCTTGCCTTGATCATTCGCATCAGAAATCTGTTTATATTATTCATTTCTTTGTTCTTGTTCTTTTATACAGTCAGTATATAGGCTGAAAACCTGTGACCCGATCTTTTAAGATCATTCTCAGGTATAACAATCGCTCGTACTGTTTATTATTTACCTGTTTACTATTTACCTGTTTACTATTTATCTGAACTGTTTATTATTTACCTGTTTACTATTTACCTGTTTATTATTTACCTGTTTACTATTTATCTGGTATTGTTTTGAATATTTATTTTTCAATTTCATCCCTTAAAATTTAATTTTTCTATTAACTTTGATCCTCATTTTATAATTGTTATTTGCTTTTCCCTTATCATTTTTTAATTGAAATTTTTTATCTATCAAATTTGATTCTCGTTCTTCTGATTATTATTTATTTTATTTGAAATAATTTATAAAATGTTAATTATTATTATTTTAATTTCTTCATCTTTATTTTTTAAAATTTTTAGATTTGATCTCTATTATTTTATTAATTATTTATTTTATTTGAGATAATTTATAAAATTATATTTTTCTTTTTAATTTCATTCTCATTCAACTTTTTAATTTGTAAGATTTGTTGCTTGTAATAAACTTCAAAAAAATAAAACATTAATAAGTTATTTTCCAGCTTATTTTCCATGACATAATCAAACACTGAAAAATATTTTCTAACTTATTTTCCAGCTTATACTATCAACTATCATAAAATAATTCTCTTTTTTTAAAATTTACTTCAAAAAAAAAAATTTACTTTCCAGCGTATAAACAGAAATATAAACAGAACTAAAGTAATAGAGTTATTGCCCATTTGACAAGTATCGAAAACTAAACATTGAATCAACGATAGGGTCTACCAACCTCTCACCCAAAATATTAGTGAAAAAATACCAATATTTCAAGATCAGAGCGTAACATCCCACCAAGAAGGCTGATAATAAACAAATAAATAACAACCAGCAAGGAAATCAAAAGGAAAGGATGATATTAAAATGTCAGTACAGTCATTTGTAGCATGAGCCTCTCTTATCAGCACAAGAAATGCAGAATATTACACATCCTAACAAAAACCTTTCTCTAAATTCATGTAAATTGACAATCTTATGCAAGTCGCTACTGGCTATGTAGTAAGTTGAGTACTTTCCAGAAGCCTCGCTTGAAATAAAGGTGAAATCAGCCAAGTGATCGTGGAGATTTGACTGGAAAAGGATGCAACTCAAGAATTTAGGCATTATGAAGAAACTCCATATGGGAGAAGTGCAGCAGCCACGGGCCTCCCTTCCTCATTCAGTATGTTATAGGTTGCTGCAGCATTCCTCTGCAACAAAATAAAGCTAAGGTATCATAAACATTGTAGTGGAAGTCAGCAACATTTCATCAAGTTTAAAATGCGGGAGAAATGCATTTGACATCTGTTATCAGTTTTTCTGGGAAGGTTATCAGGTTTTTCCTTTCCAAACAGAACATTTACAGATATTTAATCATCCAGAGATTACAAGAAGGCAATTTACAATTTGGAAAATTCCATAAACAATTACAAAATTCATATGGATCAAACAAACTTGGTATGTAAGTTTGTCATTGTTTAAACTCATTGCTAGTCATTTCAAAATTTTGGTTTACTTTTTCTCATACATAGAAAAAGCTATATAAAAAAGAATACCGAGTCAACAGCTTCCAACTTCATGCCAGTAGACTGAATGAAGCGCCTAAGTTCAGGATCTACTGGTTGAGTGTATCTTCCACAACCAATAATCAAAATCTCTGAAACAAAAATTCACAGGTGAATCGGCTAACAAAGGGAGTCAGGAGTCAAAACAACATTTATAATGCAACCAGCAGAGTCACAGTAAGATATGACAATTTTCCACACCTAATTGAGAGAGCATTTCATATCTTTGGATGATAAATATTCAAAAGAACTCTCAGTGATCCAATTATTATATGTTTGTTAACAATCAAGTATAGTTGGAAAAGTAAAATCCAAAAATTCACAAACACTAAGTGAAACTTCTAGTTAAAACATTCCCCAATTATATCACAGGTAGTCATTTTATGAATCAAGTCATAAAAATACTAGTTAAGGAACTTATATTATCTAGTTACCAGTCCAACATGGCATTCCCATTCAACATGACCATGCTACATCCTAAGTTCCTAAATTCACACTTGGAATAAGTCTGCCCCTTATGTACTCTGTTGCACTCTAAGTGGTAAATGCTGCATTATATTTATCAACATTCCATGTATATTGGTTTGACTGTGCACTTTTCAAAAACCATTTTCCAGAAAACAAGGGCGAAACCATAGAATAGCTTAAGAACATTTTTTTAAAAGGAAACAGAGATCAAGCTGGGCACATCATGGTGCGAGGAGCAAGTAAATAACACCACAGAAAAGCAACAAAGAAATCTCCTTTGCTATGCCTTGTCAAACAATAAACTCATGCACAAGTGCATGGTGGACATAGCAGGAATTTCACCCATAAGTATGGTGCAACGCATGGATCCTTCTAGTATTATTAACCTCAGAAACATACCATTCAGGTGAGACATGCTGTCACTACACATTTTGACTAGATGTCACTAATAAAAGTCTTCTAGCCAGTTTGCCCAGTCTCCAAAAATACATTTGTTAGCATGAAAGGGGTAAATTAAACACAATTCATATATAGGCCCCTCCCACATCCAACATCCAATTAAGCACAATTCATATATATTTTTCACTGGTCATCTCTTTTTCATCATTACTCTATCAATTGTCACACGACAAATTTTTCACACAAATTTTAGCTCATTGTACGGTAATCTAGTCCCCCTAGACTCTACCCATACTCACCGATTCACTCATGTTTGCCTATGACTAGGCGTTTCCTTCACTAAAAAAGGATTTCCCCTTTCTTACTTATTGTAAACAAGCGGAATATACATAAGCAAATGAATAGAACAATGCAAAACAATTATAGGAAAAATCACAATCTTTATTAAACCCTTGACAAAGAAATTACACAAGCCCCTTGTGTGTGCTCCATGCACATAACTTACTTCCTATATAGCATTTTACAACCTATTTAAAGAACAAAATATACAAGTTACAAATGAAAATTGTCTCGCTAATTTCCAACAAGCTTTTTAATAGATAATTACAAGTTTAAGCTAGTTTTATTCCAACAAGAAACTGCCGATAACTGTTGTAACTTCCCTGGTTTGCCTCTCACAAACCATTAAGCCAATCTATCAACACCCATGTTGCTATAATTATCATGTTTCTACTTGTCTTGGACAATCTATCATCCAAGTCAGAATTCGTGCAAGGCATTCATCCAATGCTCGCACATACCGGTGTATGTTGCCTGTTAATTTTGTCATTGTCCATATAAGCTGTCAATACCCATGGCGTCCTTTGTTACAATGTTTTTGTTGACATGCCCTTGCAACTAGGCTTCTAACAAACCTCCTCTACTAGAAGAGTCTGACACCCTCATCGGGGTATAGAAGCAAAATACTTCTGTAATTTGTTTTCAAACTACCACAAATTTGTGTCCTCCCACAAAACTTCTTGGTTCTTCTCCCACTTCACCAAGAATTTGGTTCGCCAATTTTTCTTATGCATGACCAAGAATGCGGTGATTCAGGATTGTGACAATCCTGTTGTCAAACTACTTCTAAATTATAGGAGGTGTCCGCTGGACTTGCTTCTCACTAGATTTTCATGGAATGATTTTAAATAGTTCACGTGGAATATATGATAAAGTTTTAGCCACTCCAGTAACTTAAACCTAAACGCAACCCTCTATCCCTATTCTGCCCAATGATTTTCTTCTAAATCTGCAGAGTTAACTTGAACAGCACCTTGTCACCTTTGTCAAACTCCAGGGGTCTCCTCTTCAGGCCTGCATACTTTTGCATCCTCTTGCTCACTTTACGCAAGTTATCATCAACCTATTCAAACAACTCAAGCCTCTCCTTAGCAAACTTGCATGTAGTTGGACTTTTCACACCAAATCTCTATATCGCTATCCCCACATGAGTTTGGGGTTGTGCTCCCAACACCAACTCGAATGGACTTGCTTCTGTTGCTAAAGATTTGTGGAGGTTGTCGCATAACTAAGCACTATCCAACAACTCTAACTGGTTTCGTTGCATTGTCGTCACATGTCTCATGCACTCCTCTAACAAAGCTTTCACCTCTTCATCTGCCCATTTTTAGCCTAGTTCCACAAGTTAAACGTGTTGTCCAAAATTTGCTCGTGAATCAAACATCACAATTGTTGACAATGTCCAATGAAATTCTGAAATATTTCAACACATTTTGGTAGAACCCCACAACTACCTTAGCCTAGCATAGTGTCGCAATGGCAATGAATTTTGCATACTTAGTGAACATGTCCACGACCATCATTACAACATTCATTCCATCATCTTTCGAAAACCCCACAACAAAATCAATCAAGACCGATACCTAAGGTCTTGCTGGAATTGGCATAGGCTGAAACAAACCATTTCTTTTTGCCGCAACACTTTATCCTATTGGCACATAAGACATGTCTTGCTTACAACTCTATGACTTCTTCTATCTTCAGCCAATGATATGTTTGGGACAAGAGAACCAACATTTTTCTTGGCCTAGATAGCCTACTTATTATGGGTCATGAGTCTCTGACATGAAGTGCTTCCTCAGCTTCCCACTCAGAACATATATCTAACCCCTTTTTGCATTAAAAAGGCCATTCTCCAACCAACATTGTCATATTGTCCCTTCTCATATGAGGTCGATTAGCTTCGTATAGGTTATGTCTTCCTTGGTTGCCTAGTGTAGTCTCTCCACCCTATCAGACTCCAACTGCACAATAGCAAACAAAGTAGCAAACACATCTTGCCTGCTTAGAGCATCAACAACCTTTCAAAAGAATTAGCTGTTTTTTTAAAGACATTTGACAATTACCTTCAATATTTGTAAATTTCTTATTCTTTCCTTTTTTAGGAAATACTAGTTGTAGGTTAGTTGTTAGGAAAATATATATATGGTAGGTTAATTATTTTATAGAAGCTAAAATTTAGCTTGTAATCATATTCAAGATAAATAACGATTCTCCATAAAGGGAACATAACTTTTCATGCTCAAAATTTTCTAAGTTTGTCATGGTATTAGAGACTTTCTCAGCACAACCCTAGTTTTGCCTTTGTTTGTCTTATGTGTCTCTTGTTCTTAAGTCCATCTTAGTACTAGAGCAACCCCTTATTCTCAGTTATTCTAGATCAAACAATCTAGACATGACATCGAGGGCTGGTGTCAAGATACGACGAGCCTTTTGAAGTCATGAAAAGGTGGGAGCAGTGGTGTATAGGCTAAAGTTACCGGAACAGCTGAAACTTCATCTTATATTCCACGCGAGCTACTTGAAACCATTCCATGCAAATCCAAAGAGAAGTAAGTCACAATGTCCACCCCTACGATTCAGAAGTAGTTTGATAATAGGAATGTCAAAGTCCTAGACCACCGTAGACTTGACCAACATAAAACAACGAATGGAGCTCTTGGTGAAGTGGGGCGAACACAAATTTATGATAGTTTAAAGTAAAGGAGTACCTTGCATCTATATTTTGACGAGGGCTTCGGGTTTTTTTGGTAGGAGAGGTTTGTTAAAGGTCTAGTTGCAAAGTCACAACAATGAAAACACTGCCTAAAAGATGCCATATGCATTGGCAACCCACATGGACAGTGGCAAAATCGACAGGTATCGTAAAACGGTATGTGCGAGCATTAGGTTCATACATTGCGAGAATTTTGACTTGGATAATGGATTTTCCAACACAAGCAGAAACACAACAATTCTGGCAACATGGGCTTTGGCAAATTAGCCTAATGGTTTGTGGAAGGCAAAGCATTGAAGTTGCAGCAGTTATTGACAATTATTTATTGGTATAAAACTAGCCAAAACTTATAGTTATATATTCCAAAGTTTACTAGAAATTGGCGAGGTAGTTTTCATTTGTAACTTGCTTATTTTGTTCTTTAAATAAACTATAAAATGTTATATAGCATGCAAGTTAAGTGCATAGCACACACAAGGTTGTGTAATTCTTTTGTTAAGAGTATAATAAAAAATGATATTTTTTCTATAATTTTTGTGCATTGTTCTATTCATTTGCTTATGTATATTCCACTTGTTTACAACAAGAGTGAGGAAATCCTCTTCGGGTGAGTGAAACACTTAGTTGTAAGCAAACACAAGCGAATTAGTGAGAAAAAGGTTTGAGTATAAGGGGATTAGATTGTCACACAATGGGCTAAAATTTGTGTGAAAATTTTGTCTTTATGACAATTAGTATGGATTAATGTGTGATATTGACGGCTTAAGTTGTACCCTTTTTAGGCAATCCCTTGCAAAGTGTTTTCCATTGCAAATAAAGCAACCTGAATTTGGCTATGAACCCTTTGCCCTTCGCCTTTGCTTTTGATTGTCCATTGTAAGTAGCATGCTTGGATTCATCCCCACAAAATGTCTTCTTCTTTTACGTCTCCTCCTCTTTGGATTTCGACGAAACTTCAACTTTCCCCTCGCTGGTCTCTGCACTAAAATTCACTAGTCCTTCCCCTGATTGGCCTCTAATTAAAATCCACCCAATCCTTTAGCATCTATGATTACAAAAGACATGTTTGAAACTTTCTACCTCCTCAACTCTAATTGTGCCCACAGTTGGAGTCCCGACAAAAAATTGTCCACCAAGCCAACTTGGGATCAAACATTCAATATGAATTTAATGTTTAATGTGAACAAACAATAAAAATACTAAATAGCATGAGAGCATGCAACAGTAGAAAAATGAGCACGAGTTGTGTTCCAGATGATTTTCTCTCATCACATTATTTGCGATTTTAAGCAGCATGCAATGAGCCAAGGAATAAATCAAGTAAAAGTGCTAAAACAACACTCCTTTAGAATCGCATGCATATAATGGTATTGAAGTCTCCCACTCTCTCACCTGGTATAGGCCGCACAATTTGAAAGATGGATAAACTGCAAAATGGCCACAACAATGACGAAATGTCACAAAAAGGAGCAAATAAAAAGCCTAACATTTGAATTTTCATTGCGAATATGCACGAGTTATCAGTTTACCAAGAAAAAATAAATGGTTTTGAACATTATAAAACAGTAACTAAAATCAGTTTGGGTTAACTAAACTTAATAATCTTTATCAATGCCCCTTATATGTGAACAAAAAAGTACCCTCAGCACTGATTGATGGGATGGCTTAATAAAACAAAGATAAAAAAGAAACCCAGAAAGGGGAAAAAAATAGGAAGGGAAGAGAAGAGACGAGACCTGTCAGGAGTAATCTGAGAGAAGGAACTGGGTGCCCAAGAGGTGAGCAGGTTGCCCACACAAAGCAAGCTACCTTCATACTCCACCCCATTCACTCTGAATCCCGTGTCAGTATACCTTTCAAAAAAAAAAAAGGATTTTGATTATTTGAATAAATTATAAAATTGATTTACTAAAATATAAAGGAAATCATTAATAATACCCTTGAAAACGGAGTTGGTCTTCAGGGACGTTGTCGATGAGATTGATCTGATCGTAGAGAGAGAAAGCGCGTCTCAGCGATGGCAACTGCTTTATTCTTGGCTTTGGGCATTCCTTTCGGAGACTTTGTATCAGCTTTGGAAGTGTTGTAGTCATCGCTCTCTGTCTCACTCCTCCCATCTTCACTTTCTTTCCTTCAACAATGGCTGGCTTTGGCTTGAGAAGGGTCCTTTTTTCCCTTCTTCTTTAACTCGCTACCCGCCGACATGTCAACTTAGCGACCCATTTCTGCTAGGTGTGGATTAACGACATGCCGCTCCTTTCCTCGCTTGAAATAACATTTGGTTTGGCCCTCATCCAAAGGTTCTAGTGGCAGCAGAGAGGTTTTTATTTATGCAATTGGGTCCTTGTGACAGATACTTCATTCATTAACAAAACCACCTTGCCTGAAAATTGGAGGGGGAAACCTCAACTTAGTCCAAACCTATATACTCACTTTCAATTGCATCCAAATCTGTAAATTTTAATAATTAAATCCAAAACATTTTCTACTTTTCTCAATTGAATCATTTTGTTTAATTTTTTTTATACAATTTACGTCTAATTTCTATGTTTTATGTACCAGAGAGAATTTGATGAAAAAGTTGATGAATAGTTGAACACTTATATTTTCATTCTAACATGCATATTTATGCATTGAAATGATGTAAATTTCAAGAAAATTTGGCAAAAATGTTGAATAACTTTACTTGATTAAGACTTTTTGTCCTTTACGAGAATTAACAATACAATTGCATGGAGAATTACATCCTTTTGTTATTGATTTAATGACCAATATCTTATAATTTATAGTAAAAAAACAAAATTGAAAGAAAAAAAATCAAATTGTAAAACAATGAGAAACTATGTATCCAATCTTAAATTCACATTAAAAAGCTCTTTGTAGTCCATCTATTTTTCATGTTCTTCCTTTACTATTTCTATAGATTTTTTTGTCTAAATTTTCATGTTATTTATTTTTCAGCCCATAGATTTAAGGGTGAAGAGAGAAAGTTGTTAAAAATTAGTAAAAGAAAGAGAAAATCATCGGTTCTCACATCACAGCAATAAAAATATCATTTTTAATTTCAACTGGTTCCATTTTACGAGGTAGGTTTTATTGAAGTGTTTTTTACCCTTCATCGTACTGGAAAAAACATATTGAAATTAAGACATAATTTTTTTTCTAGTTTGTTTTTAGATAAATTAGAGGCGTTTTAAGATGAGGGATTGATTTATTGATATTATAAAGATATTTATTAGGTAAAAATAAGTTTTTGAGGTCCAAAACTCGAACATTGATTTTTCAATTACTAGAAGTTACCATGAAATATTTCAAACAACCTATTGTCCACTAAAAAAAAATAATAAAGTGAATGATGTGTTATTCGCTTCATAAAAAAATAATCAACCCAGGCATGTGTAAGCTTTTAGGCAGCTGGCTAGGTACACAAGCCTGGCCTACTAGGTCTATTAGCGCCTAACCACTTTTGTTTTTTGTTTTTGTAATTTTATATATATATATATAATTTGCATTGATTTTTATTTTAATTTAAATTAAATTAATAATATTTCTCTTTAATTTTTAAATGTTTAGTCAACCTTTTTTTAAATAATGATTATATTTTTTTAATGATTTTGAATTTTTATAATGTTTTAAATAGATAATTGTAATTCATCTTTAAGTTGTTTTATTTTATATTTGATATAAATAAATTGTATTTGCATAATTTATTTATAAAAATAAAAATAATTTATTCTTGGTAAGAACAATAATCTCCTAGATAAAAAAAAATAAAAACATATAAATTAAAATAAAACATCAATTTAAATATTTACATACTTATCTATTTTTTGTTTTAAGAACTTATCTATTCCGCTTTAAATATAGATTAGCCTTTTATTTTAGTATTTAATTGTCATTAACAACTCTTTTTTAATTTATATCTAATCCTTTGAATTTCATTCAATTTATTGTTTCAAAATTACAATTGCAAATTGTCTTGTTTATATCCTAAATATATATTTTTTTACATGATAATACTTTTTCAGCCAACCCATCAATTAATTCCAAAACCAAAGATCAATAAAATCTGTCAATCTCATATCACCTAAGCTACTATCATATTTACAACCATATCACCTAATATATATTCACTTATTATATCAATCATCACCCCCCCAAGAAAAAAAGAATAAGAAAAAAAACTATCTATATTAAAAAAAGGAAAAATCAAGTCAAAAAAATATTGGAGCAGACATGACATAAGAACCTTCGGGTTTGCTTTCCTGCTTATTGAACTAATACAAAACCCATAACTTAGAAACTTGCATATGTAAAAGAAGGCAGAAAAGGAAATGGTGTAGTAGAAGTATATGTTATAATTGCTCGTTTAGGAATGCGATGCAAACCGCGTTTCTTTAAATTTTTTTTAAAAAAAATTGTTAATTTTTTTTATATATATTTTTAGGTCGTTTTAATGTGCTGATCTCAAAAATAATTTTAAGAAAAATTAAAAAAATATTATTTTGATGCATTTCTAAGCGAAAAACACTTTGAACCGCAACCGCCACCACAATCTTAAACATGCCCTAAATGTGCATGCTTGCTTGCCAATTACAAGACGTGTGTTCCTTGTCCCTATGCTTAAGGTTTTTTGCTGCTTTATGTTATGGCCTCCAACTCAATGATCCTATCTAAATTGTATTCTAAAAGATATTGTTGGTTATCGAGGATATGGTGAAGAAGAAACCCATACATGAATATAAAAAGGTACAAGAAGTTAGTATGAAATATCCTCCTTACATTCTATGTACTTCAATCTTGATAGAAAGAAAATAATGAGGCATTAATTGCTAGAGTAAGAAATGTTGATTCGAGACAAAACTATCTAAATGTCATGCCTGCTGCATAAATATTCAAATGTTAATTTGAATCCCCAGACAACATCTAGATATGCTCAACAAAAAAAAATAATTCACATCACATTGGTACAATAGAAAGTTAGTACTTGGTAACCAGACTCATTTCATAAAACTTATTCAACAATGTTGTAAGGCAACATATGCCAAAGAAAAAAATCTCAAAAAAACTCATCAAGCATCCTAAGTTGACAACTTTAAAATCACATCAACACAATTGGTTCTATTAAAATATATAATCTTAAAGTTCTTATTTATAAATAAGACAACTATACGTGATTAATAAGGCAAAAAAATATAGATATGAAATCATAAAATAATCCATGTAACATAAACCAAATGTAAAGTGGTTTTAGGACAACTCTGCTAATACAAGCAACTCTTTTTGCATGTGATTAGACATATAGAATAACCAATTCAATACTAAAATTTATGTTTAAAGCAAACCTTATAACCTAAAAAAGGTTACAACATATATAGGTGCAAATCATGTAATGATTCTTAATCTTTATACTTAATGAAAACCATAAAACCTAAAGTTACAACCTATCTAAGTATTTCTTAAAGTTCACAAATATGCATTATTATATGAGATACAATGACCATAGAAAGAAAAATTTGATTATAAGATGAACTTAATAGCTAATTAACTGAATAACAATGTCATTAATGATTTAAGTGGAAAAAAATGCGTGACAATTGCAAACATCAGGGAATCTTTTATAGAAAAACAAATGAAAAAAACTAAAAAGAATGGAAAAGTCTTTTCATTTAGGACTGGAACTTACAATTATAGGCTAAAAGCCTTTATGAAACTAGATATATGCAGTTTCTTATAGATACTACAATAGTCCTTTAACCAACAACAACAACAACAACAACAAAAAGAGAGTATTTTGAACCTAAAGATGTCATAAAAGATAAAAGAAAAAGAAAAAAAAAGGAAAAGCCAAGTAGATGTCATTGAAGAATTTGAAACCATCAATCATATGCCTAAGGTCCAACATTCCCTTAAAAATCATCACTTTCAACATTCCTAACTGCCACTACTGGCTAAAAGTTGGTATAAGTAGTGATAAGTTATAAGGTATGAAACATAAAGACAAATGTATAGGAAAATTAAACATTATGGAAAAACAATCAGAGACCAGTTTCATATGTGGTATTATACTAAAATTGATGACAAAATGCTTTCATGGGAAAGTACTTTAAATCATGCGGCATACATGTTATTCTAGGATTAAGATAACAATAACACTTAAAAGGAGAGCGTGAATTAGGTGTTTCACTAATAATAATAAATATTACAATTAACTCAATTAAATATAATTAACACAATTAACCAAAAATATAATTAAAGTAAAGAGTATAGGGATAGACATTGCAAACTCGATTTTTAGTGAGGTTTGACAAACTTACATCCACACCTCAAGTACCAAACCAGTCTTAAGTATTATATTCTTTACTAATCCAAGCTAAAGATTACAATGTCCTTAACAAATCCTCACCAAGCCCCTTTTTCTCCACTTAAAAAAAAAATATCTTCTTTAAGATTTTTCATCTTGGTGAAGTACCTCACCAATGACCAAGACTTTTTTCACTTAAACTCTTAAAGGATTATAATTATTTGAAATGTAACAACACTATTTCAAAAAGTAAATAATATAATTGAAGCTTATATCTTTATAGCTTACTCAATAATACTTAGAATGTATAAAGGTGTAGTATAGTAAGTGTGAGAATTTATACTCTTGAGATTGATGATTTGAAGTCGTTTTTGCTCTTAAAATAGCTTCTATATAATATATATTCAAATTTTTTACTTAATTCTTCAATTAGACAAATTATATATATGTTTCTAGTAAAAACTAGTCATTTTATAGCCGTTACTATTCCTCTAACAACTAAAAGGCCAACAGTTCAAATTGGTCAAGTCAATTAGTCGATTAGTTCCTGTAGATTCTTAGGCGTTCATCTCTAATGAAAAAGCAGTCTATTGGTTCATTTGAAATGGCTAAGCGGTTTACCAATTCAACTTAAAATCCAATTTTAACAATTATAAGCTTAGTGAATCTTGAACCGACTAAATGCATATCAATCTTATAATGCATGCAATGTGAAATTTGTAAATTTATTTTAATTTGTGCCATCAAATAAGATATAAATATTTACATAATAAGCACTAATGAATCCCTAAGAACTAAGTCTTCATTTGCCTTGTATCTTAGACTTATTGATTTGTTTCTTCATTTAATTCTCCATGCTTGTTGATGATTTTCATATAAACTTGTTTAAACTTAATCTCAACCAAGCATATCATTAGTCTATTTTTATTTAATTATTATCATCAAAATATATAAATATTAACATATGACCCAAAGGTCAACAATACCTTTTAGTAACATAATCATTATAACATAGATATGTGAGGGCCAGAAATAGGAGCAACGGAAGAATCAAAAAGTTCAATGAAACCTAGCCAGAAGTTGTAGCCTATCTGAAAAATCAAGATTCTCTATGGAGCTAGAAACATTTAAAACATAAAAGTTAACCCTATTAGAGGATTAAGATCTTTTTTCAATTTTAAATAATAATATTTCTTTGTCACTTTTTATGAGAGAAACTCCACTAATTGACAACTATTCCTATAATTACTTAATGGTTTTCCTTTTTCATCTTAGAATGTGTTCTTACTAGATGTTGGTCTTAGGTCTATATTTAAGAAAATACTTGTTTACTATCTCTTCACCTAAGGGTAACATTAGAGTGAGATTCATTTAAAGTGACTTACTCATTTTGAAGTGTTGTGGGATCATTACTAGGGAAACTAGAATAAGCATAGCCCATAAAAGGTTGCATCTATTATAAATCAAAACCAAGTTTCTATGTTAAAAGTCAGACTTACGAGTATCTATAACTAAACTCCATCATTAGCATTTTCTATATTCCTAAACACATGTTACAGTCAATGAATAGCTCGAGTTCGATCGGATTTGTGATTTGAAATACCTAATTTTAAGGAATCATAATTGGTTGATGATGGGGATAAGTAGTAGTGATTGTGGCCCAAAAATAATATTATTTCAATTGAAATTAGACGGAGAAGATTTTAGATGATTGTGATGATAATCAAGGTTTGATACTAACTTTGATGTGTTTTTCTATATATCTTAGTAAATGGAAAATTTTAGGTGATGCGAGCTCGAAAGGTAAGAACTTTTGAACCCATAAACTTTTTAGAGACTTGGTTTTATTCATAAATAATATTGTATGTGTCCAAGGTTGCTCATACTTTTGGTTTTTCATTGAACTCTTCAAACTTATCAAAGAATTTTATATTTGTGGCATTCATCCTTATACTTCTAGTTCTTGATTGGTTATAATCACAGGTTTATAGTCTTTTATCTAATAACTTAAGTTTCTTGGTTCAAGTAATCATTAGGTTGGATTATTTTAAATATAATTCTAGTTTCTATCTTATTTATAGGTTTAAAGATTCTTATCCTTTGGGTTCATATCATTAAGACTTTATTTTTTTTAGAAAATCAGTTGTGATAAATTTGCAAAGAAAAAGAAGAAAATTGATAAAAACACTTAGAAAATGTTGTAGTTCTCAAAATGACACATCATTTTTTTTTTTTACTTTCCATTAAATGAATTCCTAAAAATAGTTTTATATTTGTAAGAATTCTACTAATAAGCTCCAGTGAAAAAGACTTGGTCATATCTTACCCTGTGTTTCCTAGATTTTATAAATTTAATGTAATTAGACTTACATTATATAATATATAAGATAAGGACTAAATGAGAAACTTTTTAAACAAACAGGATTCAAAGCTTCACTTATTGGGTCTTTCTTGGTTGAATTTATATTTCCTAACATATTGTTAGTTTCTTTGCCTTCCTCTTCTTTAGCTTATAATAGTTATGTTATCTACGCAATGTCACAACATTTAAATCTTTGAGCAAATTTATAGATAAAGAGTATGAAAATAAATATAGATAGATTTCTTATACTGTGATATGATCCAAGTAAGGTCAGATTCGGATTTTGATGTAAAATTTTTAACCATTTAATTTTATGCTTTTGAGCATAACTCTAAATTAAATTGTTGGATCAAGCTGAAACTTTACTAGAAGATTTTAGAGGTATGTTTCTATGTTGGGGTAAAATTTCAGGTGAATCAGAGTTTGGGAAGGACTTGCAATATAGGTCAGAACAAGTTGTTTAAATTTTGTTTTTTACTTTCTTTTGACTTGTGGACTTCCTATTAGCAAGAGTCCTTTTCCTACAAGGATATGAGAGCTTATTTTGAGAATTTTCTAGTTCCACAAGGATTTTTAATGGGCTGCAACATAATTTTCAAGTGTAGCAAAGATTCATTAATATTCCATAATTCTTTTCTTATAAGGATTCCTTATTCATCATAGCTACACAAGGAAATGAGAGACTGTGGTATTTAATGACAAATTAGTTATTTTTATTATTTTTTTTCATGTGTGGGCTTAATTAAAACTTTGTTTTCAACTAGGATCCAAGGCTTGCTTGGATCAGAGTTTGGGCGTACTAGTAAAGGTTTTGGGTCTTTTTTGTATGTGGGTCAAAAACCAAAGCCCATAAGAGTAGATCCATTACGGTTAATTTTCAAAACTATTTAAACACTTATAAGCTTAAATTTCGGTAGCCATTAATGAATAATACTTTTGATTTTTTAGTTTTAATGTGTTAGAGTGATTCTTGCATTCTTCAGTTCTTGAACGAACTAAATCTGACTTATCAAAGATTAATTGGCTTTATGATATCATTCTACTTCATTCCATTAGTATTGGTGCCTTAGGGGCATATTTCCATTGTTTCACACTCCTATCAGATCTTTTTCGGCTTTTCAAGATCAGATCTCTATCTTGATTGTTTCGCATCAGAGCTAGGTTTTGAAATCAGGTTATATCCTTCTTGTTTTCGTTGTCTATTTGTTTCGCATCAGTTTCTCTTTGTCTATTTTTGTTTTGTTTTGGGTCAGTATTTGTTTTGTTTCTTATGTTTATTCTTGTTATTCTGTGTTTATTGTGTTCTATTTTGAGTAAAAGAAAAAAAAAAGGAAGCAATCATAAAATGTAATTTGGGTTAAGACAAGTTTGTAACACATCTGTTTCATGGTAGCATATCAAAACTTATTGTAATTAACTCAAAATTGATATTCTTGTTATTTAGAGTGAAATCGCACTAAATATCAAATTTCAAGTCATTGGACATCGTTAGGCCTAAGTTCTAAATTCGGGTTTTAAAGAGGCTATTTCGTGTTCATATATCAAATCAACTCGAAATCAACTCAAAATTTATATTCTGTTTACTGGGATCCTAATCACAAAATAAATTAAATTTGAGGTCATTTGGATATAGTTTTCTTTAGGTTTCAGAATTGGGTTTTGTCTTGCTATAATGGGTATGTTTTGCGTTAGCTTTCAAAACTTATTTTGTTTTTGTTGATTTCATTCCTGCCAGTGTATTATCATCATGTTTGGGATATTTGGTTGTTGTTTGAGTCATTTTCATCACTTACACATCTGTTTGTTTACAATCAGTTCTGGTTTAAACAAAAGTTAGATTTGCAATTTCGAGTCTAAATTGGTGTTCAATGATACGATCCAAGTAAGGTCAAATTTAGATTTTGACATAAAAAAATTTTCTGTCCAGATTTATACTATTGAGTATAACATAAAACTAAACTGTTGGGTCAAGCTGAAACTTTACCAGAAGATTCCAGAGGTATGTTTCTATGTTAAGGTAAAATGTCACGTGAATCAGAGTTCATGAAGGACTTGCAATATAGGTCAAAACAAGTTATATAAATTTTATTTTTTTACTTTCTTTTGACTTATGGACTTCTTATTTGGCAAGGATCCTTTTTCTACGAGGATACGAGACCTTGTTTTGGGAATTTCCTAGTTCCATAAGGATCTTTAATGGAATGCAACATAATTTCCAAGTATGGCAAAGATTCATTAATGTTCCAGAATCCTTTTCTTATAAGAATTCCTTATTCATCCTAACTACACAAGGAAATAAGGGCTGGTGGTATTTAATGACAAATTAGTTATTTTTATTATTTTCTTTCATGTTTGGGCTTAATTAAAACTTTGTTTTCAGCTAGGATCCAAGACTTGTTTAGATCAGAGTTTAGGTTACTAGTAAAGGTTTTGGGTTAGTTTTTGTATATGGGTAAAAAACTGAAGCCCGCTAGGATAGATCCATTAAGGTTAATTTTTCAAAATTATTTAAACACTTATAAGCCTAAATTTTGGCAACTATTGATAAATAATACTTCTGAATTTTTCAGTTTTAATGTGTGAGAGTGATTGTTGTATTTTTTTAGTTCTTAAACGAACTGAATTTAACCTATCAGAGATTAACTGGCTTTGTGATGTCATTCTACTTTATTCCAATAATGTTGGTGCCTTGGGGTAGGTTTTATTAGGTTACACTCTTATTAAATCTATTTTAGCTTTCTGGGATCAGATCTTAATCTTGATTATAGGTTGCATGACCACATGATCACGAGGTTGGCATTAGTTGGTATCAAAGCTAGGCTCCAAAACAATGTCATATCCTTATGTTATTTTTGTTTTTTTAGTATTCCTTTAAGTTTTTCAATATTTGCATCGTTCATCTTCTTTTCTTTATATCTGCGACATCTAAGAAAAAAGAAGAAGTTATATTTCATCATGTTACTATCTCTAATCATATCAATAACATAAACAAAAGAGAGAATAAATGAAATTTGAAGGTTAATTCAATTCTGCTGCAAAAACACCACTCTTAGTGAACCATAAGAAAACTATCTCAAAATCAATTTAAACTTCATATTATATCTATCGGGGGTGAGATGACACTATATATTAAATTTGGGCTTATTTTAATATCGTTTGCTTGAGGTTTTAATTCGTGATTCAATTTTGCCGTAGAAATACAACTCTTAGTGAGCCATAAGCAAACCACCTTAAAATCAATTAAAAATTCATATTTTGTCTATTGGGGGTGAGATTGCATCATATATTAAATTTGAGCTTATTTTGATATCATTTGCTTGAGGTTTTAATTCGTGGTTCAATTCTTCCATAGAAATACAACTCTTAGTAAACTATAAACAAACCACCTTAGAATTAATTAAAACTTCATATTCTGTCTATTAGGGGTGATATTGCACCATAGATTAAGTTTGGGCTTATTTTGATACCATTTTCTTGAAATTTTAATTCGAGGTTCAATTCTACCGCAAATTGATCATACAAGGGGTTTGGGTACCTAGACATAAGAGAACGACCTATAAACAGAGATTTGTTGTTTGTTTGAAATCAAAATACTAAATATTGAATTTGAGATCATTCCAATATCGTTTGATCTGAGTTTCAATTCTGTTATGTAAAAATTATGTAATAGGTCAGATTTGCGTTAAGTTCCAAAACACAATCCTTACTATTTGTTTTCATCCAAATCTTTCTATTTTTATTATAATTGGGTTATTTAGGAGTCAAGTAATTGTTTTCGCTAATATTCGCTTCTGTTTTATTTTGTCTCTTCGTTTTGTATGAATTTGCATTGCTACTCGCGAAATCATAATCATAGTTTTGTTTTGCTTGGTTTTCAGTATTTTTATTGATTCTTAAGTTTGAAAATTATAATTGGATTGCGTTGTGAAGGCTACTAACTTTGATTTGTTGATTTCAGTTCCTAAAGAACTAAAAGAAAGCAAGTTGTTAAGTAAAAGATGTAGTTAACTTATTAGAGTGAAAGCCTTGATTTGTGTGTGAAAAACGAGAGGTGTGAGCATATATTTTGCGCCCCTAACCAAATTCTACACATTCAAAGAATGTCCGAAAACAACAAATCAGCTACACAAAATGTTGATGTCTCTTTCTAATTGTGAGTCATAGGCCAACAACTTGAGCTCATGTCTAGAATGTACAAGGATTTGAAAGATGAGGTGAATTCGATAAAGCAACAGAATAATGGGGTTGATCACTGAGGAAATACGGTCTATAAAGTCGTACGGAATGTCAGATCTGATTTTGAAAAGTTTGTTGACGAAAACACAGATGCTGGTGAAGATGACTATGATCTTGGATATGTTGGCTAAGGAATCAGGTCTGGACCGAATAGGGCTAGGAGGAATGTGAATTTATGTGGCATGAGAAATTATGAAGATATGGACGGGGACTTGGACACTATTAAACTAAAAATTCCTAACTTTCAAGGTAAAAATGATCCCGAGGTATATTTGGAATGGGTGAAAAAGGTGGATTGGATTTTTTATTGTCGTGACTACTCAGAGACAGAAGCTGAAAGCTGTTATGGATTCGATAAAGCAACATATTAGTAGCGCTGATCGGAGGAGATTTAATATGAGTAAGGAAGAGAAACGAATGTTAATAGTTTCAAATATTTATGATCATAATGCTTTTATAAGGTAACTGACATTGAATAAAAAACACAAAGCAATCTATAAACAATTTAAAATCATTATTAACAACAATCATTCCATTTGTTCAAAACAACAGTTGTAATAAAATGAATGCTAGCAACCTAAAAAAAATATCAGCCCAGCAAGAAAGATCACAAAATAATAAAAAAAATGAGCATAAACATTGTTGTTGCCAAATTTTTGACCCATTGTTTTGATAAATTTTCAGAAAAAAAATCAAAAATAGCAAAAAACAACGAAAACTAAAAAAAAAAATACATTTTGGATATATTTGCATCGTTTTTAGCATTTTCAATGTCATCTCAAGAGAATTTAAATTTTCAAAGGTATTTTGAACGCGTTCAACTTTTAACATGTTATTTTTATAATCATTGATTTTCATCGTTGAGTCGACATTCATATTGCTTATTTTCAAAGAAAATACAAAAAATAAAAAAATCAAAATTTACATAAAATAAAGAAATTGAGGGGCCAATATGTTTGTGGCCAAGCCACACTTCTCTTATAAATACTAGTGTACACAACACACACAAGGAAGGGACAATTTTAAGACAGAGAAATTCAAGGCAACCATAAAAAACCCTAAACCTAAATTATCTCTACCAAAGACAAGTGGCCGCACCCCACAGGCCATCTCACCTTTTCTCTTCCGGTAGTCGCCGTTTCTTCTCATTTCCAATAGGCTAGCCTGTCCCCCTCTACCATTTCAGCATCTCCAATAAAGGCCACACACTGCCCTCATCCTTCAACTTCCTAGTCCTTCCCACATTTCCCCTCTCACAGCCCCCCGTGTCTTGGCCTCACCAGAGCCTTCCTCTCTCGGTCAAGGTCTCCCAAGACCAGAGCCACTAACTCACTTTATCTTCCTTTTATACCCGGCCAGACCTCACTGATCTTCCCTGTCTCCAACGACCCCTTCACTGTCAGCCACATCAGCATTGTCCTCACCGGAGGCCAGCCCTTCTCAAAACAGATTATGAAAGCTCAATTTCTAACCGACCTAATATTGGATGATAAAATTGAAAAGAAATTCCATTACACAAAAAACGACCCGAGTAAACTCGAGATTAACCCGTTAAGCACTATTCCTAGGACATGAGACTTGATTAACCTAATAGAAAGCAAATAAAACAAATGATGAAGCCTAATTCTTAATTAAACCAATATTAAATGATAAAGTTAAAAAAACAAGGTTAAATAAGGAGGAATAAAACCTCAGCCAATTAGATTAACCCGCCAAACTCGTGATCCATGTCTTGAGAGAGAGATAATCCAATAAAAAATATAATATTAAAAGAATAAAAAAAACATAAAAATAAACAAAGACAAATATATTTTTTAGAGCCACACCAAAACATGTGAGGGATATTTTTTAGAGCCACACCAAAACATGTGAGGGGAAAAACACTATTGTTACAATAGTTTCCCCAAATGCTTTTAGATTATAGGTAATAAAGTTTGGTGTGTATTTTATTTTGTTGCAATTGTAGTGTTTGTTGAAAATTAGGTACAATTGGTCGATGAATTACAACTCAATTAGTCTTAAACTCTCACACGTTAAAATATTATTCATGGATTAGATGGTTTAGCATAACAGGACTCAAATTCAAACATCTCTTACATAAAAAACACATAACCAGCTAGTTTCCATGAACTAGAGAAGGAATGCGTACGTGGAAATCAAAGGGTGTCTTGTCCATATACATGGAGCTGGAGAGACTTGCAATTTGCACTGTACGTTACAGCTAAGAAGTTAGGCAGTTTTGTAGTTTATTACGCTTTGATTTGCGACGCTAGCACGACACTCTTCCTGTTATTTAATTCATGGACTAATGTTGTTTTGCGAGACCGACATGGAACGAAAGAACACGTTTATTCTCTTGAATGTCAGAAGAACAGACGGTGTGTGTGTGTGTAAAATATAAAACTGATAAAACAACGCAAATTACAAAATGCCACTTGAGAAGGTTTTACAAAGGGATTATATCACTGCTTGCTGGGATCGAAATTTACACCAGCTAGCCCTTTTTCTTCTTGTTTTTCTTAGACTCTGAAATCAGATTTTAAGCCTTACAGGCTGGTGTACTGGCTAGTAGTTCCACAATATCTCGAGCTCAACCTGGACAAAGTGAAAAATATAATGCCCTTGTCTAGTCTCATCGCTGAAAATAAAACCCTCCTCCTATCTATTCACTATCATGAATCCCTCACCCACTTTTCACTTTATTTATGACACAATATATATATAGATTTCTTCTGCCCTTCTTAAATTCCCGCTGCAAGGCAGAATTTGATCAAACTCTAAGGTCTGCCTCTTCATTGCTTAATATACTATCCGCTTCCTGCTGCCTCTCAAACTTGATGTACTTGTACCATCTAGCACAGATAATGTACAGAACAAGATCTGCGGTTGTCAAAACTGCCAAGAGGAAGTAAAATCTGTCTAGATGACCCTTGTTAAGGTTTCCTGGGATCCATCCTGGCATCTCATCTCTGGTAGATATCTTCATTACGACTGTTACTAGCAAGCTACTCACATAGTTGCCTAGAGATATTGATGTCATGCAAAGTGCACTGCCGAAGCTCTTCAATCCATCAGGTGCTTGCCCATTGAAGAATTCTAATTGCCCCACATACATGAACACCTCAGATGCTCCTATCAGAACATATTGAGGAATTTGCCAAAGTATGCTCAAAGAACTCGCACTTTCGCATCTTGGACAGTCTTTTCTTGCGTACTTCAACCTGAATAGCTCTACAATCCCTGCCGAAACCATTGCAATTATTGCGATAACTAGACCAATCCCCATCCTCTGAAGCTCTGTCAGGCCCTTAGGGTCCTTTCTTATTCTGGCAACAAGGGGATCAAGAACTCTCCTATAGATGAATATGAAAGCCGCAACACTGAGTATGTCGAAGCTAGACATGCTTGCTGGAGGAATGTGGAATTTCGAAATCGTAGTTTTCATATCAGCTCCTTGTTCGACGAAGAGTGATGCCATTTGAGTGAAAACTACAGAGTAAAGAATTGTGCACAGCCAGATAGGGAGGAGTCGTAGGATGCATTTAAATTCTTCAACTTGACTTACTGTGCAGACACGCCATGGATCGTGAATGCGATTCTCTGTATAATCCTTGGATGTAATAATTGCAGCTCTATCCAAGAATCTGGTAACATTTTAGTAATTTACATGAGTACGGCGTATTTATGAGGGAACATTAATTTTCTTGATGAATAGCAAATAATATACCTGAATCCTTGGGTGTGTAGTATCTTTCTATCCCCATTTTTGGAACCGTCCTTTGGGACATCCGATTCAAACTGATCATCACCTTGATTTGGCATCCTCTGAACCTTCCATTTTCTTGTTGCAGCAACTATCACCTGGCAACACCTAGAGAGGGGGTTGCCCTTGGGGGTGAAGTGTCTATACCTGGGAGTCCCAATGAGAAACAAGACCAGTGCCAAAAGAGCAGAGCCAGCAGATGCCCAGAATCCTAACGCCCACATGCCCCGGTCCTCAAAATAGCCCAATATGGTGTTCGAAAAGAGAGAACCAAGGTTGAGAGCCAAGTAAAAGTAGCTAAAGAAAGCTATCTTAGAGTGGCCTTCTTTAGGGTCCTCTTCATCAAACTGATCAGCCCCAAAGGTAGCAATGTTAGGCTGGTAGCCTCCATTTCCAAGGGCAACAAGATAGATGGAGAAGTAGAAAAAGACATTCTGGTATGTTGAATGGGATCCACATGGAGAATGTTCATCACCACAGCCTCTCGGTTTGAGTAAGAATAAGTAGGAAGACAGTGACAACAATACCAGACCCTGCATGCCAAGGGATAGAAATTAATTCCAGATGAAATAATAAAGAAAAAACAATAACTCCTGTTTAAGCGAATCAAGTTAACTCATTATCAATGGAATTGAGGTGGGGATTAATTACTTACAGTGACGAAGATGGCCTGGAAGATAGCACAAGTCTTGTACCTCCCCCAGTAAGAGTCGCTGAGGAAGGCGCCGAGAAGAGAGAATATGTAAACAGTTCCAGTCCATTTGCTGACGTTGTTTGCAGCGTCGGCATTGTCTTGACCCAACACTCTTGTCAAAAACAGAACCAAGTTCACTCCTACCCCAAAGAAGGCCAACGTCGCCAGCCCTTGATTCACTGCATATGCATGCATAATTAATTCATTAATAAAGCTTGATTATCTATCTAATTGTTTCTTAATTGCTTAAACAAACTAGTAATTAGAAGAGGAGAATAATATTGATCAGCTGTTGATGAATCGGTAGCTACATACCTAATATGAGGATTCCAGCGAACCAAGTCCCAGTCCTCCCCCGGATTGCAGGATCGCCATGTCGATCAACGCTTCCATCCCTAGTGCGAACCTCCTGCTCCTTCTTCACGAGCTTCCCCTGCACGCTTCCTTCCTGTAGGTTTTACCATGCATGCACAATATTATATATGTGCCAGCTGATGTTGATTAATATTTAATTACATTAAGCATTAATTATATTCAGAAATCAAAATGAAGCTAATAAATTAATTTCAATATAGTGAATTCGTTTTTTAATTACTAGATTGATTTTAATTAGTCTTTAATTATAGTAAATACCAGAATCAGAAAATTGCCAGTAATTCCTAAGCTGCCGGCTGGAAGAGCATGAATTCATTTACACCTACACCTAGCCATGAAAAACATAACACAAGGAGAGAGGTTGCAAGCAATGCAGAGAAATTACAATAAGCTTCACCAACCTCTTTGCAAATATTTAAGCAGGCCATGTTAGAGCTGCCTTAACGATCTGATCGATCACTATATATATATTTCTTTCAGAAATGCAAGGCGCGCAGTAATTAATTAGAGCTGCAGAGAGGAGATATATGAATTTAGTTAAGGAGAAAGGAACTCGACACTTATAAGGAAGGCTGGCTTTGATTAGAGAGGAGGGAGGGAGGGAGGGAGGGAGGGAGGGAGGGATTTTTTGATGAACTCGAAGTGTGTGAAGGAGAAGATGGTGCATGCACTCTATATATAGAGGATGGCATGAAGCAACTAACGGCTGAGATTACATGGATAAAGTTAAGGAATACTCCTCCACTGTATATCAAAATGGGCACTTCAACTGTATATGAAAATGAGTAAATTAATAACACGGAGCTGAAGTGTTCAGGATTTGAGTTTAATTTAATAATCACTAGTTTTTTTTTTACTGTAAATTTATATTAATATTAATTTTAAAATTTATAAAATTAATTGGGATGTACGTAATTTGATCTGAATATTCACATTAATTAAATATAAAATAAAAAAAATAATATTTGTGAAGAAGCAAATTGAAAGTAATATTGATAACGTTGTGTATGTTGTTTTTTAAAGTTATTTTTTTTTTTAAATATGTTAAATTTTTTTTTTAATTTTGAACATTAACATGTTTAAAATAAAAAAAACACTTTCAGAACCACTCCCTTGATCCAGATTGTTTAAAAATATCTTTATTGCCAAGGGAAAAAAGGGAAGTAGCGTGAGAACGTTGAACACAGTCACGCAGAGTTCATTAGCATCGGCTATGATGAATCATCGATGACTAATATAATGTTGTCTCATTCACGTAATTAGGGACAGGCGATGCTGTTAAGCACTAGCTGTCTTTGATTTGGACATGTTTGAAACATGCATTTTCTGCGTGATGGCCTTGGTTTTGATCCCCTTTTCCATCTCTTTAAGCAAAAACCTCCGAGGAAAATTAATGCCTAGTCAATAAGATGGTTCCAGGCTACTAGGAGTCGACAAGCGAATCTTTTGACACTTGCTCTGTGGTTGTGACCGACCACTCCGAGAGGAGGAGGCCCCTGGCTACAAGGAGTCGACAAGCGAATCTTTTTACACTTGCTCTGTGGCTGTGACCGACGCCTCCGAGAGGAGGAGGCCCCTGGCTAGCTAGCTAGCTACTTAAAACTGCATGCAATTTGATGACAAATTACATGCTCATGTATGTTTATCAATCGGTAATCATGCGTTATAAAAAATTAGTATAGTACTGAACGCAATTTTCAATCATTAATCATTCATGATGTGCTGTTTCTAGCTAGCTAGCTAGCTAGTGGTGTTTCCATCTGGGGGAGTGTCTTTTGTGTTTGTTGAAAGAACAGAGATCACCACGAATTACACGCGATCCAGAAATTCCAGTGCTGGTGGTATTGCCTTCTTAGTTCTTCTGATCGAATCGTACGAGTGTAACACCATGTTTTGCTCCTAGTTGAGAAGATGATCTTTGAGAGTTTCTTGAATTTTCCTGAGAAACATCGGGACTTGGATCCGTAAGAGAATAATTTGGTACAGAGCATGTGGACATTCTTCTCTCTGCTGCCTACCATGCATGTTGTTTCAGGCAGACAACATATTAGATTCATCCCTGCAGCTCCCATTATGCTCTATATATTTATTAGTCTGAATCCGCCATTTTAAGGTATGTTTGTTTTTTCTTAAAAGTGTTTTTTAAATTTTTTTGTTTTTATTTGTCATTTGAAAAGTTAATTAACAAAAATTTGATTTAGTTTTCCTTTTATTTTGGGTGGAAAACATTTTTTGAAAGTTGTAAAAAATTTAGAAATGTTATATTATTTGCTAATTATATCAAATTTGATCCTCAAACTTTTGATTGTTATATATATTTTGTTTTGAATATTTGTTTTTCAATTTCATCCCTTAGAATTTAATTTTTATATTAACTTTGGTTCTTATTTTTATAATTGTTATTTGTTTTTCCCAAATCATTTTTAATTGAATTTTTTATCTATCAAATTTAGGGCTTATTCTTTTGATTGTTACTTATTTTATTTAAAATAATTTATGAAATTTAATTATTATTATTATTTTAATTTCTTCATCTTTTAATTTTTTTATTTTTTAGATTTGATCTCTATTATTTTGATTATTATTTATTTTATTTGATATAATTTATGAAATTATATTTTTTTCAATTTCATTTTCATTCAACTTTTTAATTTGTAAGATTTGTTCCATATTATTTTAATAAACTTGAAAAAAATAAAATATTAACAAATTATTTTCCAGCTTATTTTTCATGACATAATCAAACATTATAAAATATTTTTCAACTTATTTTTTATTATACCATTAAATATCTTAGAATAATTCACTTTTCCCCATAATTTACTTTTAAAAAATTTACTTTACAGTAAACAAAACGAATTTTAATTTGAAGATTTTTGTTGGTTACTATTGTGGAGTCTGAGCACCTGGCAGCACCGCTGGAGTGCAGTGGTGAAGGTTGTTTTAGCTTTCGGCTAGCAGTCGTACTGGAGTCCAACTGTGATGGGATTTATAGTGCATCCAGCTGTGACATTGATCAACTTCATCTAATTAACTATAATTAATATTAGATTAACTATAATTAATATAAATGCTACGAAGATGCCTTTGTTACAGTCCAGGAGGCCGATATTTTGGAAGTGTTTTTAAAAATATTAATTTTTTTATTTTTAAATTATTTTAATATGTTTATAATATGTTTATGTAAAAAATAATTTTTTAAAAATAAAAAATATATTATTTTAGTATATTTTAAAATAAAAAATACTCGACCATTACATTTCTAAACATTCACAACGTGTTAATGCTCTGTCCGTTAACACCAAGCGTGAGAATTAATGCTAAAGCTTAACTTTTATAGCACTACACGTTAAACACATCAATCACTAGCGAAAATATTTGAAGTATTGATGGATTGAAAAGACTATTTTCAGGATGTTTTATTTTTATATTTTAAAATAATTTTAATTTTTTTTTAATTTTTTTTAATTTTTTTTTAATATTTTTAAATTATTTTGATTTTCTGATATCAAAAATAATTTTTAAAAAATAAATAAATATTATTTTAATATATTTTAAAATAAAAAACACTTTAAAAATAACTATTATTATATTTTCTAATATTATTTTCATCAATAAATTGGTTGGCAAAGCATATTAGTCTAGCATAACATTTTTCTAGTGAAAGAAATTAACTAACATTTTTTTAGTGAAAGAAATTGTTAATTCTCACGTCTTTTTGAATTTTACGTATGAATATTTAAAAACATACATATACACTGATATGATGTCAAGATATATAAATAAGTTATTTAATATTAGAATGATAATTAAATCAATATATTGATAATTGATTTTTTTTTTCTTTTTAGATTACAGAATTTTAGAATAATATTAAAAGCTTGAGTATGTGAAAATAATCCAATAATCCTAATTAAGAGGATTTAAAGACCCCTTCATGATAAAGTTAATATTTTTACGAAAAAGATAATAAATAACTTACGCCGAACATATTTGATCTTGAATTCCGATAGCAAGAGTTGAAGGGCCACCGAGCTTCACTTTCAATAGTTGAGTTTTAAGATAATTAATACTTTAGTTCTTGAGTTTTAAGATAATTAATACTCTAAAATCTTTATAAATTTATCTTAAGAGATAAAAAGTCCAGAACTTTTACCTTTATGGTTCATGGGGTATTTATATCCCTTGAACCTTGTCGTTTTCAAAGAAGAAAAGGATCAAAAAGTTCTCTGCTTTTGGTGAAATTAATGGAGGACAAATATTCCTTATATATCATTAATGAGATAATAAGTATGGTAGATCCCTTAAGAGATCTTTTGTACACCTATGAGTTTAGGAAAATCATTACATCGGATATGAATTACTCATATAATTATTTTAGATGAAGAGACATGATATTTTATCATGCTTACTGTTGTTATCCATTTTTAGGTTCCAACAAAAAAAAGAGGAGAAAATAATATATATATATATATATATATATATATATATATATATATATATATCAAAATAAAAAAATATTATATAGA
>Ga0325414_1000608_pt1 | contig 30279 bp, 12 predicted proteins | sample PopdelMetagenome_8_FD_206183 | JGI IMG/M metagenome (GOLD analysis project Ga0325414, IMG submission 206183) | Populus deltoides microbial communities from Bellville, Georgia, United States - Leaf-PdKOR-R3 | ecosystem: Host-associated > Plants > Phyllosphere > Phylloplane/Leaf | place: USA... | reverse complement strand
TTATTATTATTATTATTATTATTATTATTAATGTAGGTGTCCTGACTAGTTGACGTGCACCTCGACTAATCCTATAGGTCATGAAGTTAACGATCATGTAAGTCTTCAGTAGCCATGAGGTTTGTGGAACTTGAATTGATGACATCTGGGAAGCAAATTTAGGGTCTGATCAGTTGAGTTACACGCCTCGGGGTTACGTAGCTTTTCATTTTTAAATAGATTGATGCTAGTGATCCTTTTCAATAATAATAATATATTGGACAAATTGTAAAATATCTTCATGAAATTAAGTGAAAAAAATAAATACTCACATGAACGAAAAAAAAATCCCTAATTTTTGTATAAATAAACCCCACATGACTAGGGCTGTGTATATAAGTAAAGAGAGGGGGGAAGAGTCTTAAATATATAGCCTAGGCTCTTCAATTAGTTATTTCCCATACTGGGCAAAAATAGCCCTAACAAAGAACACATCCGCAAAATAAAGCATTGGGACTAAATGGAAAGAAGTACCGAAGTCTATTTGCATTTCTCTTGATTGATTGAAGAAATATAGGTTGGACATGGCAAGAGAGATCTTGTCTCTAACCATCTTGGATAAAGTTGTAGACCCCCTAAGAAATTCTTGGAATTCCCCTTAAGAGTTTCATAAAGTCTCTAATTGAGCCGAAGAACTTAGGGTTACGTCCCTAGTAGTGAGAAGCCCAGCCCTCAGGTTGTTTTGGATGGTCTTCGCCACAAGAATCTCTTGTTTAAGGGTATCCATTTGGTTATAAATAGCTTAAAGAATATTATCATAGGAGCCCAACTAAAGAACAATGCCTTGTATTTGTTTCCTTAGCGATGAATAGGCCACACTGTGGCTCCTCAATTTAGCCTTCACAACAATCTTCTCTTTCTTTAACTACTCGAAGGTAGCCTACTTTGCCATATTTTTGGACATGGCCTTCTTTATATGGTTCTTTTGGTATCCAACATCTTTTGAAATAAGCACACATCATAAAAGTCTGTAAAAAACAAGTGTTATGAACTATGGTCATAAAACCAAGCAACAAGGAGAAATGAGAAAAAGTTTCTTACATTTGTTGTAATCTATTTTTTTACCTCCATTATTATATATATTTTGAAAAGAAAAAACATAAAAAACCAAAAAATTTCTTTTCAATAATTTTAGCCATTTTAATCATTTTCTTCATTTTTTTTATATGTCAAAACATCTAGAAAATCATAAAAAAGCATGCAAAAATATTGGAAAAAAAACAATAAATAGTTGCGGAGGATCGAAAATTTCAATTGGCTATGATTTGAAAACTAGAATAACATTTGGTAAGGGGTTTTAGATCTATCATAGCAATCTTATACAATTCGAACAACATGTAAAGTAGAAATCATAAATTTTCGGTTAGGGTTTATAGAAAATATTTGGGGGAAATGCAAATTAATTATGAATTTACTCATTTGGGTTAGAGTAACTTGTAATGGATGCTAAATTAGTAGGAATTAATAAAGAAAACATGGTAATCCTGAAGGCATTCATGGCCGGCTAAGGGGTGCTAATTGATATATAATAAAATTATGTTTATTTAAGTTATTTGTGATTTATCAGCTCATAATTTTATGTGTAAAATGATTTTAGGTAAGTTTAGATATTTTGTCTAACACGATTGAATTGATTATATTGTTGTGAATTGAAACATTGAGAATGGTTGAAGAACTTAGAGATGAGTGCTGTTATAATTGGTTGATTTTGCATATAAAGTAGAAATTAATAGAAAATATACATTTTTATCTCATTCCACTGTTGTTAGTGTGAATTATAATATATATTTGTGATAAATTAGACGTGTATATGACTATGCTAATATCATAAAAGGTATAATAAATAAGAATTCCTACGATAAACATGTTTTTCTTTAAAATAGTTTTGATTATTTTAAATAAATGATAGTCAGGTGATAAGTTTTAGAAAGTTATATTTAATGATATTCCAATATAAATGACATAGTAATGATTATTTTGAAAGGTGAGAAATTGAATAAAAATGTTCATCTTATTATAAAGTTGTAGAAATGAAAATTGGACAGCTTCATCTCTTAAAGTCCAAATGAGATTGAGGCATGAAAATGATAAAATTTAGGATAAGTTTCTTCATATAAGTCATAGCCCAAGGTGTTATCTTTCCAATGGGTCTTACCTTGCTTAATTTGGTGTTTTAAAACTCCAGATATGAGTTAAAATCTGAGAGGAGATCAAGCTGAAAATTATATTGAACAATTTTGATAAATCACGATAACGGGTAGTTTGAGCACATTAATGACAAAGTAGACTTTTATTTCTTTAGCAAAAATATAGCTTGAAATATTAGATGTCATAAGAAATATGCAATGCTCAAAACTAAATTTTATAACTTTAGTCATAATTAAAATAAGAAATTATGTTTTAAAATGGTCAAGATGGATGATCAGGGTTGGCTTACATTTATTTTGCTTAAGAGTTGTTATAATATAAGAACTAAATTATTGTGATGGTAATAGTGAAATGAGATGTAATGGAATATACTTGTTGTTACAAGAAAAGTCTCGCGAGCCGTGTAATAGTGGAGGGACATGATGAAAGCTTTAACAGCAGGTAGGTGTTTAACACCTTGATTCTTCTGTTTATTAAGTTTTTTTGAAAAATAAAAAAGAAAAAAAGAGGTAAATTAATTGTCAATGTAGAATTTTAATTCATGTAATTATATTGAAGAGAAAGAACTAGCTTCTAAGTAATGAGTAAATGAACTAATTTCTTGGTAATGGGATTAGTGTTTAGTAATGAGCAAATGAATTAGCTTCCAGTTAATGGGACTAGTGCTCACTAATGAGTGCAGGAATTAGCTTTCCAGTAATGGGACTAATGCTTGGTAATGATCAAAAGAATTAACTTCTCGGTAATGGGATTAATGCTTGGTAACGAGCGAAGGAATTAGCTTCCTAGCAATGAGAGTAATGCTCAGTAATAAGCAAAAGAAGTAGCTTTCTCGGTAATAAGACTAGTGCTTGGTGATGAGCGAAGGAATTAGCTTTCCGGTGATGAGAGTGGTGCCTGAAAAATAGGCAGGGAGACTTAATTGCTTGGTGATAGGTTATCTTCCGGATATAAATGATGAAATTAAATACCTGTATGAGTGAACAAATTTCTAGATAAGGGTCGGTAATTCAGAGTTGAAGGTGACTTTAACTTGTATTGTCTAATTAATATTAAATTAGTCTTCAAAAGAAATTATTGATATGGACACAATATAGTTGAAATGAAAGTAAAATTTTAAGGTTGTTTCTTTTGTTTAATTTCATTTATTACGTAACTTCACCTTATTTTATATTGAATTAATTCTAGGTACTTTACATCACTAAGCAGACGAATAGACAAATATAGGATCTATTTTTTTGTTAAATTTAATGATTATGTAATTCTGTACTTTTTTTGTAATGTCTACTTGGCATGTAAGGAATGAAAATTCCTTTTTGTCTACTAAACTATTTTATGAATTATAGCTCTTTCTTATGATAGAAATATGAATGTATGCAAATGTCTCATGATATTTAATGATAACTTGTATATTTGTTTATGTATTTATATGATAAGCAAACTACCATGATGGAAGTGTTGCAATATAGGATTAAAAGTTTATCTAATTCATTTGATATGAGAATGTTCGAGATGATTGGACGAAGTTCAAGTTGTGTTTTGATGATTTGAGAATAGGTTTTAGTCGATAACTTAGGATCTCCTGGTATAGGGGAGATTATGCCAAAATTTCAGTAAATTTTATTTACAATTGTGATCATATATATATATATATATATATATATATATATATATATATATATATATATATATATATATAATTCACCTAAGAAATGGCTTAATCATAATGAAATTAGGTTTAAATGGTGTGTGAAAATTAGGGTTGGTACATCGTTTCACTTCAAATGAGATGGTGCGTTTTACTTAAAAGGGGAAGAACACGCTGATGAAGATAAGAAGAAAATGGTGTCATTTTATTCATAATCTTTGTATATTTCTGGGCAAAAAATGAATGCATAGATGATTGCTTCTCACACCATTAAGGGCTTGATCCTAATCCAAATTGAATCTTTTGGTTGCACAAAAACAAAAGAAATGTGTTTTCTAACATGTCGGCTACAATCCTCATGCAAGAAATCAAGGTTTAACTCTCAACATCCACTACAGATTTTGAGCCAAACATGCCCCCTCAATTAGCCTTTCTTTAAGACCATCAACCCAACCTTTTTTTATGCAAGATTTAGATCTTTGATCCTCTCTCCATAAATCAAGCAACAAAATATTGGTGGCCAACACTTAATTTCCTTATAAAGATGATGATTTATTTCTTTTCTAAAAGGATTGGTACTCACCTTTAAAAGGCAGTAACAAGTCCAAGCAAGACGGGGGAAGGAGAGTGAAAAAAAAGAAAAAAAAACATTAGAGAGAAGAGATTTGTGAGAAGGAAAGAAAAAAGGACAGAGGGTGGAACAAAAGAAGTTGGTGACAAGAAGAGGAGATAAAAGGTTGAAGCAATAAAAGTTTCTTTTGCTGCTACAAATTCTTTTTTAATTTTTGATTTATGCAAGTTGTCTTTTTTTTTCCAGCATCTTATAAGAACCATGATCAAATTACCTTATATTCTTCTTTATATTTGTTATATGAATAGTAAAGTGAGGAGATGGTCTCATATCATCACCACCATGAATGTTTTGAGTCTATTGTAATCTTTCAAATCCCATAGTTAAATGTAAGAACATGATACATGGGTTTTGCTAATTTATTGAAGTTTTTCTTTTAGTGTTGATTACTAAAGAACTTATTAAGAGAACTTTGAAAATTTAAGATTATAAGAACACCTCATCTATGGTATGCTAGAGTAATTTAAACTTTTGACGCCTTTTATTTCTTTTATTTTAAATCTAAAGCTGACATCTGCAACATGCAAAAATAAACAAAAACAAATTAGTTCTCGTACTTTGGTCATATATTTTGAATAAAAACAGAAGTGAAAGAATGATTACTCATTAAGATGCATTAGTTTATGATTGTTCTCGTACTTTGGTCATATATTTTGAATATAAATAGAAGTGAAAGAATGATTACTCATTAAGATGCATTAGTTTATGATTCAAGAAAATAAAAGGAGAGTCACCTAGGATCTGTGTTCATAATGTTGATATAGTCATGCATAGGATGGGTAAGAAAACATAGCTTCCTATAAAAGTTGTTGTTCTAATATGGTTTAGAACACCTCGGGTTGAAAGTAAGCAAATGATTGGTAAAAGATTTCTTGGATATTAATTCTCTAGCAAGGATTAGGTGGCACTTGCACCTAAAAAGGATTTGTTTTCTTTTTGAAAAAATCATTTTACCTCTAACCATATTTTTACCTTTTGAAACTTTTTTTTTTTTGTGATAAGTCTTTTGGTTTAGGACCGATATTGAAGTGTTTTTTTTAATAAAGAAAATATACTTCCTTTTAAGGGATCGATGACAAATGTTTTTACAAATTATCAAATCGACATCTCTCATTCTGGGGACCGATGTCAACTTTTTTTACAAGATGATTTAAAAAAAAACTAAAAATGATAATTAGGACAATTAATTACAATTAAAAAAATAAATTTAAGAGAAAACACACAGTAAAAATAACCTTTCATAAGAAAAGATGTTGTAAGGGCGACATCATTTTTCCCTTAAGCATAACTAACTTGAATCTATGAAACCAGTACATATTTTAGGATCCCTAGTTTCCTTTAATTACTAGGTGGTGACTCTCAATCTTCCACGATACATTTTTAGACCTTACCACGATGTCTATCGATATGCAACAACATTGAAGGCCATTTATCCAGTTTAGGCTATATAATGGTAATATCTCTCATCAGACATCATTAAGATGTATGATGGAATGGTGAGGATCCTCTCCTATAATCTCACCACCTCAAGCTAGTCTCTCGAAAGCCTGACCTTCTACTAACAATAGCCTTCATGAGATGCCTCTCTTTATCAGTCAAGGTAAGGAAACTTAAAGGAGCTTAACCAAAGGCAAGGTCAGGAAAAGCATCCTCAAATTCATCTTTCTTAGGGACATCCCAAGTAGATGGCTCATCTATTGCAGCCTTTGCATATAAAGTTAGAAGTTGAGGTAAAGAAAATGCCACCATATGAGCCTTCATAATCGAGGCTGGAACACTAGTCTTCATAGGGGTTGAGAACCTTTTTCTCTTAAAGCAAGTTGCAGTGCTTGCAATAGCTTCCTCAATTGCATCCTTAGGGATGGGGAGTTCATTGATGATAATGGGGTCACCCCCCCATCTCTTTTCTAGTATTGCCTCTACTCAAGATAAGAAACGAAGACCCTTTCGGTGAAATCTCATTTGTTGTTCTTGTTGAAACTTCTCCTTTTTCTTTCGTTGCTAGTCTTGCACAAAAACAAAGTTAGTAGTGAACTTAGATGTAACAAAAAAAAAAAGACTAAGGAAGCAGCATATTTTGTTATAGGGCCTAGTAGTGTCCTCTAACCATCGTATTGACTTCATACTCAGTTAAGGTCGATGCCAATACAACATATGTTTTCTCCTCATCCGAGTTCAGATGAGGTCTATTGTTGACTTCAGGGGGAGGTACCCTATAATAGTAGGAGCAACCTTAAATATGTTGCATCTCATCTTTAGGGTTGATTGGCATGTTATACCTCACTATCATCCACCTCCCCTTTCATTTTTTGACATGAGAAAGTTTTCCCTATATGGTCCCCTTAATGGCTTATATAGGTATGTTGAAGAAGGTAAAGAACTAATGCATGTTATTGCCACCATCGATGCTAAGAACCAGATGGTAACAGGTCTTAAAGTTATTAATTATAGGCTTAATTCCGACACGCCTAAGAAAAATATTGGAGGTGGATAAAATTATCCATATATTAAGGTGTAACTAACCTTAACCTAATTGATAGTATCTAAAAACTTCCCTTACAAATCTTTGGAGTGGGAAGATGTACCCCAATGCATACATATAGAAGGGGGACTGTATACATGGGTTTGGCAAGTCACTAGACCCTACATCTCTAAGTTCTGTTATGCTCTAAGTCTAAGTACATGTGGGTCTCGCAAGCCACCAAACCCAACATTTCTAGGTGTAACTATGCGTTGAGCCCAAGTACATATGAGTTTGGTAAGCTGTTAGACCTTATATTTTTAGGCTCATTATTTTGTCGGGCCTAGATGGATGTAAAATTGATCTTTCTAGGCTCCTTATTGGGTCACAAGACTTTGTTTGTTTTTTATTGTGACCTTTGACATAAAAAGTTAAGGTCAAAGATACTCATTTCTCTATATCTCTAGGTGTATAAAAGTCTTTAAAAGGATCTATTACTTTATCCGTGATTAATGACGTGTATGATATATTTCATCTCTCATTAATGATGTATAAGATATACCTATCCCTTTCAATGCTATCAGGCCAAGATGACATTTCAGCCTCTCATCTCCATAAAAAACCAAGGTTCACGGACTATAAAAACCCTATGAATCCTTTAAAAAGCTCAGGTTCACAATCTTTATTATGTATTACATACATATTTTCAGAATCTCTTTCTAAAATATCATTGCCTTCTTTTTATTAAAAGTCACCAACTTTACTATCAGAGAGTCCTTAAATCCATCAAAAAAGATTTTTTTAGATACCACTCACCATGACCTACCAGGCACTAGATATTGGTTACTACCTACCTTGGTTAAAGAGAGGCTTGAATCAAGAAATTAATCAATTATGGGACACTTAAACCTTGTCATTATGCAACTTGAATTTTAAAACATCATCACTTCCTTTTTTTTCTTTTCTTTTTTCTAACAAGTCAGTGTCTTTTAATTAGTTTTTGTATATCAAAATTAATTTCCTTCACCATCAATTTTAGATACACTATTAACATGTGTATTCATTCCTTATGTTTGAACCTGAAATAATAACACGAGGAATTTACAAATCGAAACCAACTCCTAAAGGTTACATCAAATGAATGTGATCGTCTTGTTGGTTTGTGTTTGACACGTTACTTCAATAGGTTGAGGAGAGAGGAGAGGAATAAGATGAAGTATCAATCTCAATTAAGGTCTACTGAATCTTATTGATCTCATGGAGATCTAACTTAAGAAGGCTTAATTTGGTCCCCCACGGTGATGCCTCGCGCATGCTGCACGTGCAGCGTCCTTGCTAGCTATATATATATATATGGAGCTAGGCGGAAATTGGGCTGCTACCGATTGCTTTATTAGGTTAGGTGGCTCCACAGTAAACATCAATATAGCATAGACATATATAGATCGTGAATTATTAACCCAAAGATTTTGACACGTTCTCCCGTTTTTTTTTTTTTCTCGTGACAAATACTGTAGTCCTTGCTTGCTGCTGTTTGCTCTCATTGAGCTTCTCCTTTTCTCTGGCTGAGGTTTTCATAGCCTTCTACTTCCAGCTGTGGCACATGACCGTATCACTCTACAGTCCACAATCTACAGGCCACTCTATCAATGAAGAAGCTCTCTCTAGCTGAAAATTTATCTGCATCCTAGCTATAATTGATTACTGTTTGGAATTGGATAACTACTATAAAGAAAAAAAACAAAAAAAACATGTGTACCATCACAAATACCACTGTTTCTGAGCACCATAGGCCACTAACTAGGAGAAATTATTAACTCAAATCATAGAGAGTATAGACAATCAACAGTGCCATAATTGATACCTTCAGTACTGCCTGCTGCTGTATCAACTAAGCCAGTTCAGTGTTGTTTGCCAGTTGAGACACTGTACCGCTACAAAAAAATAAAGCCATTACCAATTTTCCATCCCTCTCTTGACCACCTTGGTTCCATGTCACCTGGCTACTACGTGTTGTCGTTATCATCTTGGAACACTTTCACCGTCGGGTCCATCACCACCTTCATGGTGGCTTTGTCAATGTAAAACCAACAACTACATCTGTAACACATGTTAATTATTAACATGTTCTGCGTTTAATGAACATTTCCATTCTTTGCATCTACCATGTTAGTTAATCAATTGCCATTTTACCAATCTTTTCACCCTCAAAAGAAAATCTAATGATTGGAGGCCGGTGGCAGCCACACTAAATATTTCTCATAAGCTATTTGTAAACACATATAAGATATTATGCAGTACAGTTTAATTAATTATTATAAGCAGCATAAATATTTTAGATGAGTAATAAAAAAAAAAAAACCCGACCCTATAGTATACTTTTAGATGAAGGTTGTGAGATAAATATTTACTTGTTTCAAAATGGATTTGAACATGTGTTGGGCCTCAGGTCAATTTTGCTTAAGATTTTCAGACACAGGTAGGTTCATTCGAATTTGAGAAACCGAAGGCCTAGAGCCAAGCCCGTGAACACCTCTATAGTATAATCTCAAAGCAAACTCTTGGAAATGAAGACCTTACTCAGCAGGGAAGTACGAGATGCCTTTCGAGAAGGGCAGTTGCTCAAAATAAAATCCTAGATGATCAGCTAAACAAATAGTAGTAGATAGCTCAATATATATGGAGCTCTATGCTCTAGTAGAATAAAGTTAAGGCCTCCAATTTGTAATTATTCTTTCATCACATACTAATTATTAGACCAAATATTTAATAAACCACTACTATCACTTCATCTCCCAACTACTTCCACCCAAAATTGACATTACAATTTGTAAATACATAACAAGCTTAGTGAAATGTAGAGGGATGGAGCAATCTTAGAGGGCGAACTAGATAATGCTATAGGTCTACCTTCAGCAAGATTCTGGGCATGATGTTATGAATGCTATGGCTAACCTAGCTAGAGCATTAGTTCCTCAATTATACCATTGATAAAACCTAGAGCCGAATTCCCTTTTATAACTTCACCAAACCCTCATCACTAACTACTAATTTGGGATCGTATATAATTTTGAAAACAATCTTCTTATAGTCGATTTTATAAAAGATCTCTTTCTCGGCCGAGAGTGGAGACTAAATAATAGACAGGCACTGCAGCCAATATACTAAAATCCAAGTCATCATCTTGTTAGGAAGAAATCTTAATTTCCACCATATCTAGATCCTCAGTCCTCTTTGAGGAACGTACTAAAATCAGGATGCAAAATTGCAGCTGCAAGCCATATCCTCCTACATGCAACATCTAGTCCTTGAACATTTTTCCCGTTTAGGGAAAATCTGAATTTACAAATAATGTGCCTACATTTCTAACACTATATATGCAGGCATATGGACTATCTCTGCCATTGACAATGCGTGGTGTATCCAGAAGTTGAGCATATCACTGAATGTAGTTCTTTCTTATACAAGGCTCAAAAAGTACTGAAACTATCAGCATTTGAAATTTCAAAACCCACACAGTGCTTTTAATGCAATAACATGAGATACATCAAAGTCAACAAAACATATAACCCGAAAGACCAATCACATAAAGAAAATCCCAACATTACAATAGCAAAATCTCCCCCTTTTCCTATACCATTAATTATACCCATCCCCTTTTTTTTCCTAAAAAGAAAGTATAAAAGACAAAAATTAAAAAGGAAGAAGAAAGAAATGATCTTCAGTGCCTCAACTGGTATTGATAGAGGACTGAGACATATACCCTCCTAACCCCAACCTAATAACAAGTACGAATACATTAACAAAAAAAGAAAAAGGGACTTGTCATGCATATATACATACAAATTAAGGTATGACCAACTTACTGGCACTAGCTAGAAAGTTGCACCAAATAGTAGTTGATCCTTTCTTCAACACTGTGTGGTGTAGATGATAATGATGGTGATGATGATATGATTATGATAGCTGAGTTGATGAGAGGGAAGAGGATCCGAGGTTCCTCTCAGTGCAAATAGGATTTCTCAACCTTGAAAATAAAACCAATAGGCTGATCTTGCAGCTGACATGATCTCTCTGATCCAAGCTCCTCTCATCTTTAGGTTCCAACCACACCAATCTTATACCCTTGTTAAGAGAAAGTCTTAATCCATCCCCGATTTGAGTACCATAAACTCCACTACAAACAGAAGTAATAAGAAAAGAGAAAAAAAAAAAAAAAAAAACTAAGCTAGAAGAAGACATCCAAGGTCACTAACAAAGAGGGAGATAACTGAGATGAAAGAAATGGTTTTTTAGGTATAGCTAGATCAAAGAAGTACTGAGGACCCCATATTAGCTGGATCATGCCATGAACCCACACTATTGGTAGTGTTCCAATACGTTGAAGGATCTGAGAAGGCAACTTGTTCTATCTGATTCTGGCATGGCACATTCCAGTTCCACCTATTTTGATCATGCTCAATTTTCACCCCTTTCATACCAACCCCAGATTCACTATTGCCACTCATTTGCAAGTCCTCAAAGGGGACTGTCAAGTTTTGGTACAGGTTAGGAGCTCTAGTACTCTTTTGTTGGTTGAAGCTAGAGGCAAGCAAAGAAGCCATAGTTGGAGAGGTTGTGTTGGTGGAAGTTGTGGAGGAGCCAAAGAGATTGGAATAACTTGAAAGAAGAGAATTGGAAGTGACCACATCTTGGATTTGCTTAGTAGGGTTAAAACCGTTAGCATCATTAGTACTCATGATTCCTGATGAAAACCCTAATGCAAGAGCATTTAACTGAGGCTGGAGATCATGATACCCAGAAACAGCTGAATACACCCTTGAATTGAACCTACCAGGAAATGGAAGGTCCATCTCTGATGGGTTACTGCTAGTTAACCCGTAAAACAAAGGATTAATATGATTTGAAGTTGGAGAAATATGGTCAATTGGGGTTTGAGGATTAGGATTTGCACTAGAAACTGAATTATTAGCTCCTTCAACGGCTGAGGCTGGTCTCCTGACACGCTTGTTCTTTCTACATCCACCACCAACAGGAACATTCCTTAAAGTTCCACCTCTCGTCCAGTATCTCTTGCAAGCCTTGCAAAAGTGTCTTGGCTGAGATAAGCTGTAGTTGTTATAGTAACAGAACTTGGTGTTTGAGGAGTCACAGCGAGGACACTTGAGAGCTTGCTGCTGCTGCTGTGGTTGTGAAAGTACTTCTTCACTTGGTCTCTCCATTAGTTTACCTGTTGATTCCATCAGGCTTTTCTCATCTGTCTGATTCTGCACCATAGAGAAAGGGAAAGAAAAGAAAAGAAAAGAAAAGAAAGACATCAAGAGTGGTGTTTTTATTAGTGTAAAAATAACATCGCAAGATAGATATATTCTCTTCCAAAAGCTAAGAAACAAAAAATGGGTCATGTTTTGTCTAATAATTGAGAGTGAGAGAGAGAGACAGAGAGAGAGAGGGTGAAGAACCTGTGGCCATTCGTTAGTAGTTGAAGAGATGACAACCATCTTCTCACAGTTGCCTAACATTTCTTCTCACAAAGGAATCGTTGAAACAAAGAGTAAATAGACAGAGCAGGTGGCGACGTGAGTCTTTCTTGATGGGGGTACAAATATTATCACATACAGAGAGAGGGAGGGGGGTGGGGGTGGGGGTGGGGAGAGAGAGAGAGTCTGTGTGTGATTAATTAGCAAACATCAGAATTTGTGTGATTTAGTTAGTCAGAATTTCACGTGATGGGGTCTGGTCTAAAATCGAATTTGGGTAGATTGTTTTTTTTAAGTGAAATTATTAAAAGAGAATGCAAAAGAATATATGGAGGGACATACAATGTATTCAAAATCCAAGAAAAGGACAGGGAGGTAAAGTGGAGCTAGGGATGAATCTTTGAGCTGTTCAAGAAAGAACATTTAACATATGAGAGACTACACATTCCACCATCACTATACGTAACATTCCTTCGTATTAGATAGATAGAAATCCACAGATATACATAGAGGGAATCCCTAGAGCTCAAGACCCAATGCAGTCACACAGCAAATCCCACTTCCACTTTAGTTTCTTGTGTTTATTATATTTTATATACTGAATGGTATGCTATGTATGTGAACACATACGCCATACAAATTATGGCCAATGGCTTCAACAAGGGAGTACTTATGACGGTGCTCCTAAAAAACAACATCCAATCCATACCAAGATCCAGTGATGCACATATCATATCAATGTACACTAGCTTTTGAATTGGATGGGATGTTAATATACAGCAAATTAAAAGGTTCCAATCAAGCACGATGTGAGTATTTATTCAAAGAGTGGCTTGTTCTTGTTTTCTTTCTTTTTCCCTTTTGTAAGAATGAATGATACATCATGTTTGACATTACAAGCAGATAAGCTACTGTAGTACTATTTTATGGACTTTATTTCATACATAGGAGAATGTATTTACTATATTTTGCACACCTAGTTTAGTACTAATAATATCGTCAAGAATCACCTTGGAAGCATCAAAGGTTGTGAGGCAGTGAGCTATTGGGTGTTGCTACTTTTTGAACGGAAATGAGACTGCCTATTCAACGTTGGGGAGAATGTGAAAACTCCAAGAGAAACAGGACAACAGGGCTCCATGTGGGGAGTCCAAGTTACATCTCAGTCTCAAAGCATAGAAATGGCCATGCTTTATTCCCGAGTGCTAGCTCTTGCATGCTGTGCTTCTAATTCTCTCACCTTATTTTTTGTCTTTAAAAACAAATAAATAGAGAAGCCGTTAACAGTGTCTGTCAGAGAGAGAGAGAGAGAGAGAGAGATGGAAGCATAAGGCGCAGGAGCCATGTGGTGGGCAGCTCAGATACAATGGAAAAAAGAATGGTAAAGCTAAAGCATAGTTTGGGGAACATATGGATTTTGTAGTCTTTCAAGGGATCTTCTCCTCCTCCCTAATATCCCATCATTATTCTTGCGCAGTCCTGATCTTGATTAACTTTGATCTTTGGTAGAGTAATTAAAATATTATATAGTACTGCTCACATTGCTAAATGCTTGATCACTAGCTAGGGTTACTACTTCCACATGATTTTTATTTTTTTTATAATGCTTTCAAGTATGTGGCTGGAGGAAGGCAGGCTGTAATTAAACTTTAGAGAGGTTAACAATAGCAAATTGACATGTTAGGGCAGTTTCCAGATTCGGCTGTCAGTATAGTCTTTTTATTTGCTGGGGAAGAATTAGACAACTAGTTTAACTAGCAGATGCGCGATATCCAGTGGTAGTTCTACGAAGCACGAGTGCGAAATTCAAAGCTCAAGGGCTTGTTTCGAGAAATTATTTACACAATCCTACTATTCATTTAAACCTAAGCAAACCCTAATCATGTTACAAGAATATTTCATAATGTCATTTGGGTATTCCACCATATCAATCAATTGGACAATTTTGGTCTAATTACTTTTTTTTTCTAAATAAAAGAACTATTCATATGATTCAATAACTGATTTGGTTGAAATTGCAATTCTATGAGTGAGTAGAAAAACATGAATATTAGTTGATTTATGTACCCTTGTATGTTAAGGGTACACTCTTCGTTAGTGAGTGGATATAAGCCATTCTTGTATCTCATTTAAACTGAAAAATTAGACTATAATCAATTGATTGAGGATGAGTTGTGTTGAGATTGAGGGGTGGTTGTTTGTTGTAAAAAAAAAATACATAAGAAAGAAGGAAAAATGAAAGAGGGGAAGAGAAAAGTCGATCGTTAGGTTATAAATTAAATATTACTGATATATTTACTGATAAAATTATTCTGTCAGACATTTCATAATTGGTCATTTTGTCGATAAAAAGCATCATGTCACCATATAATTTGCTTATTTAAATCTCATTGTAGTACTGTCCTTAATTTCGTTGGTATATACCAAGAAATTATTTATGTTGGTATATTTACAAATGAACTTTATTGTTAGGTTAGTCTCATTAATAAAACTATTGGTAAAAGTTACATGTCATCATATTTTTTTGGATTTTTTTATTCATTATTTTTTTCATTGCAATTCCCTTAATATATATCAACAGAATATTTTCGTCGATAAATACTAATAGATATAGTGATAGAAAAGTATGTTAGTAAAGTTCATCGGTCTACCAACGAAAAAAATTTCATTTGTATTTCTGTTTATATTTGCTAAATTTATAGTAGTGCAAGGATCACATATAATTAACTAAAAATGTAATGGTAAATATGGAAATAATCTAAACTAAACTTACAATTTAAGGATCACGTATGTAATAAGTCATTTCATCTAAAATAAAAATGCCATTTGTAAATTCCGGATGCTATAAATATAATTGCAGTATGTTAATCCCATGCATATTAATTAATTACTTTGTAGTAGAGAAGTTTTAAATGCATATATATATATATATATATATATATATATATATATATATATATAACCTTTCAAATCATATAGATTGCTTAATAGTATACAAAACTAACATTATTAATAAATAAATAAGGAGGGGAATTTTTCTCTCACTATTCACTTGACCAATGCTTTTCTTTTATTTGTTTATTTTTTTGAATTTTATTTTTTAAAATTAAATTTTTTTATTTCGATCTCATGATCCAGGTTTCACGTTTGGCAGATTAATTAATATTTTTTTATTAGAATTTTTTTTTAATTTTATCCTTCAACATTTGATTGATTTAGAATTACACTTCATAATTTTTTTTATTTGCTCTCTATGAAGTTATCATGATCTTATTACTCGGATCACAAGTTTAGAGGTTTAACCCGAACCCGAGTTGACTCGGTTTATGTTTTTTTAATCCTTTTCTAATTGATTTTTTTGCAATATCATCTTTAAGCATTGGATTGATTAGAAATTGAGTTTTATAATTTGTTTCAATATGCTTTCTATGAGTTATCTCAATCACATGATACGGGTTACAGGTTTGACAAGTTAACTTAAGTTTACTCAAGTGTTTTTTATTTTTTACTTTTTTTAATTTTTTTTTCAAATCTCATCATTTAATATTAATTTCATTGGAAATTAAGTTTTATATTTGTATTGATTTGCTTTCTATGAAGTTATTTTGATTTCGTGATCCAAATCACGGATTTATTAAGTTAATCCGGGTTGATTTAGATCGATTTAATATGTTTTCGTCTCGATATTTTTTAAAAATAAAATATCTTGATTTTTTATTTAAACTATATTTTTAACAATCATTTAGATTATTTTTAAACTTATCAAATCTACTAAATCATATTAAATTAACCTCCACCCAATTTAGTTTTTTTTCTTACTACTAGCACTTTAGCAATATATTTACATTTTATTTTTTTTACATTAAAAAAAAATTATTTGAACTCCAACGTACATATCACGGACAATGTTCTAATGATTACTATGCATTATTGACAAATTTCTAAGCTCAGCCTCCTTTGAAGACATAAGGTAGGCCCCATCGCTAAGAAATTGAAAGAGTTGTATGATCATGTGAAGGAATTATATCAAGTGAAAAGTTTAATTGATGAGTTTCTATAATTTTACACTATATATACTTAAACACATTTTTTCAAGTTTTTTTTTTTTTTATAAGCCTAAAGAATGCATCGAAAACACCCAGGGAAACCCAAGGCAAAAAAAAAAGAGATAATGGACAAATCTATTATTAAGTAACTATATTTAAAATATATATATATATATATATATAAAGTGGAATTTTTTGTTAAAATATTTATGGAAAAAATACCATAACAAAGTTCAAAAAAAATTTTGAACATGTTAAATAATTTTTTTTTGACAAAAATAATCAATGTTTAAATTTAACCAAGTTCTACGAGTCTAATTTTATAGGAGATTAGTTGGTTATAATAAACTTAGATTAGAAAAACTGTTAAATTAGACTAAACTAGACTAGACTAGAAAGATATTGTTTTAGAATTTTAATTATTTTTATATTTATTCTTAGATTGTATTTTTTTTATTTAGTTTTGATTTGTTTTTTTCTATATAGGCTAGGTCAGTTTTGATGACATTATAAAAATAGTTAATTTGTTATTTTTAAAGTCAGTTTATAAATTATTAACTTTTCAGAATATATCAAATTTCTTTCTATAATTTTATCTACACTTTAGAGTTGTAATCAATTAATTTTAATTTCTATAAGAAAAAAAATCAGCCATAAATATTTCTTTCATCCCGGAAAAAAAAAAGATGGCATATCATGGATCTATATTCGCTGAAGATCAAATGAATAAAGGACGATTGTGAGAAGTTCGAAACTGAGATACTAAGGACTCATGACAGTTCGTTCGCTATTGTTAAGAAATTAATATAAGTCTATATTTGAAGCTTATATATATATATATAGTTTAAACTTAATCAAAATTAGTTCGGTTAGGTGCACATGCTAGTTCAATTAAGATCGTAAGCTAAATTTGTGAACGAACTGACTTAAAAGCTTGATTGGCCTATAATGGAAAAATAAATGAAACTAAGCTAAACTTTTTTTTTCCTCCATTATTTTCACTTTTTTTTTCCTTTCTGATAATGGCTCTATGGGTCTACGATATGAAAAATAGGTAAAATTTAAATTAAATCACTTACAAGCTCATCAATTAATGTAAATGAGTTAGATTCAGAAATTTGCACGGCTAGATTTAATAGTTTTATGGATGAAAATTTTTATCGATATTCACAGTCATAATCCGTCAGTACGTATATTATCAACAAGTTTATGGAAAGAAACAATCCGTTAAAAAAACTCTTTTCGGTAATTTATTGTTTGTTGGTGAGTCCATTGATAATAAATATACCGATAGATTTACAGACAGATAAATCACGTCAAAAAAATTTGCCCGTTTTATTTCGTTGGTATCTCCATTGGTAAATTTAACATATCATCGACAAGAAAACTTTATGTAATGTCATCAGTGTTTTTATTTGTCCATCGACAAATATAACATATTACTAACAAAATATTATCTGTACTTTTGTCGGTAATTGCAGTAATTCTTTTCCAACTCTCTCTGAAATATATCGACGGAGTTGTTTCATCGTTAACCCCTTCAGTAATAATTTAAAAATATATATATTGAACAAAAGTAGAAAAATAATTAAAATCAAATAAAATAATATATATAAAAATCAAATATTTATAACAAATTTAAATATTTGTACGTTCAAATACAATAAATCTAAAATAGAGACGGCGCTGAAAGAGAAGAAGGATGACGACGACAAGGAGCAGGTTAATCGTCGCTGGAACCGTGGGGACAATTAGGGGGTGTACATGAATCACTCATATGTGGTCTCATCTCCATTACCAATTGGCAGAGTTCTTCATAATTAGCAGTGATTCGTTCACATTTATCATTAAGATGGGTCGACTGAGCCTGTACTCATTGGTTTAACATTGTCGTGAACTCTAGAGTTTGAGTGCTCGGAATTGATTACGAGCATCCAACAGTCAAAGCACTATAGGTCATCCACAAGTTCTTAGCCGTAATGTTAGAGAGTCCGTACACCCGATTTCTATCGGATCCACTGAAGGATCTTACTTCCAACCATAAATTAAGATTGAGATCTGGATGGGTCAAAGAATCATCCTCGTATCTCTCCTTCAACTGACTGTTATATGTATCTTGAAAAGAAAAAATAAATTCATCAAATTTAAGGAAATAATAACTTAACAAAAAAAATAGTTGAAAACCAGCATACCACAAAGTGCTTAGCTCGGCTATCCATAAAATGCAGCACCCGGTTACCCATTGAGCTTCGCTCACGTCCAAGAACTGTAAATTGCAAGAAAAAAAATATTATCAGTTAAATATATTTATAAAAAACAACTACTAAAAATTGGATGTAATAAAAAAAATCCTATCATCCGCTTCGAATGCAAAACCAATGGAATGAAACTGTTAGTATGCGTGGTAATGGAACTGCAAACATGTCGGTAAACCCGTAAAAAATCAACAGAAAACCCCTCTAAATATTATCAGCTCATTGATAAGTGAATAGTTTACATAGTCACTAGAATATTCCAACGAACATATTCCATCGATATACCCGTGTGTAATGAACACTGTGAACATTGTCACGGAAAATGAGAGAAGGGGAACAGTTCTCATAGTCTCTGGAATATACTGACAAACACATTATAAGTATAATTGTATGTAATGAACACCGTGAACAGTGTTAGTAAGAAGAGGAACAGTTCTCATAGTCTCTGGAGTATACCGACAGATACATTCCGTCGATATTTTCATCGGTGTAAAACAGTGTCTGATGTCAACTTGTATATGTATTCCCTATCTATCCATCTTGCAAATACTTAAATTCATTGTTACACACACAACACAATAACACTAGTTCACACCACAATAATAAAATAAATATTTCCTTGTCATTCAATAATAAATTAACATCATTGTCATTACATTGAACTGGATTTCGTTCATAAATATTACTTTCTTGTTTATGAAATTACACATTCGTGTTGTATAAATTAATCAGAATTGTCTTCTTCTTCGTCAATTGACTCATCTTTATCTCTATCGCAATCTTCTACATTGATTTTATCATTATTATCTTCATCGACTTTTGTATGTGCGTTAAAGCTCAAAACAACATTCAACTCATCAGCATCAACATCAATATCAACAAAAATATTCTCGGCGATGCAAAATTTTGAGTTTTTTTCCAAGTCATTAGATGGAGCAACTCGATATGGATCAACTAGCTCACCAAGTTGAAAAATATCATCTCCCACAGTTAATTCATTGTTGTCATCCGGAACAACCTCAACAATACCCCTGAGTTTGGTTTTCACTACGAATAACCAATCAACTCTTGAATGATCATTCTAAAGGAAAGAATGTATGTGTAATAAAATTACTGGCATTGATTGCTTGGCAAAAAAAAAAGACATTGTTGATGTTGCGGAGTCTAACTTTTGAATTATTTTCGACCAAACCATGATGAAGATATACTCTGATTCCTCTATCAGTGGTGTTCTACCAATAGCATTTAAATAAAAATTATGTATTATGCTCGCTATAATATTGCAATTCAATGACCTTTTTCCAACTTCTCATAATAGTCAACTTCAAACTCATTAAAACTCGATCACTTAACACAAACTTCATTATTATATGTCCATTGACGAAATACTTGTTCTAGTACTACTCTACCTATATTCTTCAGTATGAAACACATGTCCATTGACGAAATACATGTTATAGCACTTCACTTTTCTTTCAGGACTTAGACTTAGTAAAGACAAAGTAACACTAGCATTCCCTCCTAATTGATAAACTTGGTACATAAAGTACAACCATGAATAGTTAATGAGAAATGTGTAATGAAATTAAGTATCCCGAGAGATAAGAATAATTAAACATTACTTACATGTGTTCTAAACCATATGGAAAATTGTTCTTCTTGTAATCGAAAGATTTAAGATTTAATTAGCTATGAGTGTCGAGACACTAAATATTGACAATATTGCCTATAAGGAATTTAACAATGTATTAGTTTATAATATTATGAGAGATAAATTGTTTAAAAATAATGACATGTTAAGTAGTATACTTACTGAATAAAAAATCTTAATTCATCATAGTTAAATAGCACATAATTATGTGTTTGTATGAATTCTATTTCTGACAAATATATTTTCCTCACATCATTTTTTGGTATGGGTAATCTAGGATGAGAGAATATTGATAAGTTCTTACACAAAGATATTTTCCCACCATCGTCATGTCTTGGAACATGGTTGATTCTTACTCTAAATTGAGGCTCGAAATAGTACAAGATAAATGTTGATATCTCTTCAATAATATAGGTCTCGCATGTCGAAGCCTCAACACACACCTTGTTTTTTACTTTTCTCTTAAGGTTGAACAGGTACATGTATGGAATTAAATGAATGTTTTGAAATATATAAAGAAAGATAATAAAATTTTAATTACGATGCATGTATAATCCCTAACCTCTCGAATGGATACATCCATCTATATTGGATTGTGCCTTCAACTTTTACTTCAAATGGTAAATGTATAGGTAGATTCTCCATCGAGTTGAAAAATGATAGAGGGAATATCATCTCAAATTTGCATATTGTCTAAACGATATTTGTTTCAAGCCTCTCCATGTGTTGTGTCTATAACTTGTTGGAGCATATATCTCTAAAAAAGTGATTGATCTCCTTGAGTACATCTCATATTCACTTTGGGAATAAATCCTGGTAAACTAATGGATTGAGTTTTTGCATAAACACGTGGTAGTCATGGCTCTTTATTCCATACAATATGCAATCCTCTTAATTCATCAACCTTGATATTTTTCAGGCATGTCCATCAAGAAAACACAAACTTTTAAGTCATTGGTAGACAAGTAATTATGCATTCTTATCTAAGATGAAACTGGCTTTAGGCTTTGCGATCCATGACCTAACATAAACCAACTATATATTTTTTTCAGTGATAAAACAAGGTTATATTCATTCAAGCTTTGATGTTATCCTTTGTTTTCCCCTTTATATCCATAATCATTTTGAAAATGTTCCCAAACACGTTCTTTTTATGTGCATGACATCAAGGTTATGACGGAGGAGATTGGTCTTCCAATAAGAAAGCTCTTAGAAAATACTTTGTTTTACCCAATTATGGGTCAAATCAAAACCAAAATTTTTTTACTTGCTAGATTAAAAACCAAACATAATGTCATCATACTCTAACACCATGTTATACAATTCTTCACCCGAAAAAAGCGGCAATGCAATATCCCTTTCAACTTTGCTAACAAAAATATTTTTCCTCGATACATCATAAGTCAAAGCCCCGAATGACCACAACTGCTTCAATTTATCAATCAACGGTCAAAGACAAACATCTATATTCTAACTTGGAATATTAGGATCGGGTATGATCGTAGATAGAAACATGAACACCAGCCTCATACACATTCTCGAAGGCAAGTTATAAACCGTGAGTATCACCGATTAGTAAGAATAAGGAGTACCAAATGCCCAGAATAGATTGAATCCGTCTATTCATAACCCAAGATGCACATTTCTTATCTCCACTTAAAACTAAGGATGCACAATGATAAAGTGTTTCCAGGCTTCATAATTAAAGGGCCGCGCCATCGCTCCATCTACTGCATCACATGATTGGTGTCATGTCATGTGCTCAACAATCTTTAGTGACATAAATAACCTCTGCAATCTAGGTGTGTTTGGGAAGTATCTAAGTTTTATGTGTGTGAAAAGAGTCTTTTCCTGTTAGTCATGGGTTTATAACAAGAATGCTCATATGTTCAGCACTTAGTTAATTCTATATTTTTAAGAAAGTACAACATGTAGAAATTTGAATACATGTCAATTTTCTGGTATTCTATACTAAAAGGTTTCATCATGGACTTAGCAGCATATAAGTTCTTTTTTAATATATTCCCTTTAGGTAAAATGCTTCTCACACATTCAACAATTACGCCATAACCAGTCTTACACAACCCATGATTTGACTTTATAGTGAACACTTGTAAGCGCCGATAATTTACGGTGATTTTTGCAACCATCCCATAATAATTTGTCAGAATCTTTTAAAATATAAAAAAATCAGGTCGCGCCTACATTAAGTTCTCCATCTACTATTGGACATTGATTGTTATGACCCTAATTCATTTTTATCGCATCAATAACCATATTCTTATAAGGATTATTATTGTCATCTATAACTTCATGCACGTTGCTAGAACTAGATATTGACCTAACCATCATTTCTACCATTGTATCGTGAGGAACATATGGTTTTCCATATGCATACCAACACAAATATTTCTTCATGAACCCTTTTTGTAGAAGATGCATAATTATAGCATCTGGATCGAGAAATTTTTTATTTTTATACCTCTTGCATGGGCATCTAATACCCCTTTCATTAATATTTCTCAGATTGGATAGTGCATAATTAATAAAACTCTGAACCCTATTATAATCATTCATCATTTGTAACCCTTTGGGTGAATCTCTATACATCCATGAATAATCATCCATTATTTTTATCAAACCTATATAAAATAATGATGACAACATGTATTAATTAACTAAATAATTTGTAAAAATATTGATTTAGCTCAAACTTATTTAATCTATTTTAAATGTACTCTTAATTTATTATCAATTATCTATATAAATTTAAATTTCTATACATTTACCAAAATTTCAACTCGGTAATAAAATTGAAAAAATATAAAACATACCCATTAAATAAGCCATTATTTATTTCATCACAAAACACCTGAGTCAAAAATTCAACATAAGTTTCATCAATTTATAAACAAATATAATTTTACAAAATCTAAAACAAACTGTAACATGTACAAATCATAAATCCATACAAGAAATTTGTATGAGAAAAAACTATAAACAAGTAAACACCCAAATAAAATATATATACTACAAAAAATACACAAAAAAATCAACATTTTAAAATTGAGTTCAAATAAAAAAAAAAAGATAGATTTACTTACTTAGAATGGAGAATCCTCAATAAAATTTGAAACTGTGGTTGTTTGATTTGTTGCGGGAGGTTGAATTGTGTTGAGATTGAAGGGGGGTGGTTGTTTGTTGCAAAACAAAATGCATAAGAAAGAAGGAGAAATGAAGAAGTGTGAGAGGAAGGTCATAAATTAAATATCACTGATAACATTACCAATGGAATTATTCCGTCACTAACTTCATTGGTCATTTTGTCGTTAAAAATATCATGTTACTATACGATTAAACTTTTTTGAATCCCACTGCAATACCCTTAGTAATTCCCTCGGTATATACTAATAAAGTTTTCCATTGGTATATTTACAGATGTACTTTACCGTTAGGTTAATCATGTCGGTAATATTATCTGTAAAAGTTACACATCATCGTATTATTTGGCTTTTTTTATTATTATTTTTCCACTGCAATTCCCTTGATATATATTAAGGGAATCTTTCTTTTGGTGTTACTAATAGATATAGGGATGAAAAATTCTATCGGTAAAGGTCATCGTAATATACCAATAAAAAATTCTATTAATATTTCTATTTATATTTACTAATTTTATGTGAACACAAGCTGGGTTTGAACTTTACTTGAAGTTAGGTGAGTCCTGAATGTTAAAAATCCAGCTAAACTCATCTCATTCGCACTGTCCGGAATCCGGATATATACATGAAATACACATCCTTAATTTCATAAGAAAATAGTACTTATTAATTAATTCATCAAAAGCAAATGTAAATCACTTAACAAATAAAATAGTTATCAAATCATTGGATTTTTAGCCGGTGATCACTTCGATCTTAAACAAGGACAGAGGTCAAAAGATTTATGGGGAGGAGACCGAGATTTATGATCAGTACTAGCTAGGCCAAGGGTCTAATTAAGAAGAGAAGATTTTTCATTTGTAAAATGGAAGTGTAGCATTCAACTGATTCCTTTAACATAGCTAGTCAAGGGCTAAGACATAATATAATGTTTAAGGAGTGGTTGCAAAGCAATGATATGATGCTCTTAAATTGACAAATGACAATCACTATGTGGATTAGAAAAACATAAGGTTTTTAATTAGAAAATTAGCAGCAAGGAGTGCTTCTACAGGCTGCGCCTTTGACTTAAAGTGGTCATGTCACATTATTTAGGGCAAGCAAGTCTTCCAAGCGAACAAACTTGTGAGACTTGTGCCACACATGGCCATGTTTAGGTCCCACGATAAATCCACTATCATAATCATACAGCGATACTGTTCACACTGTAAAGCCAAAAACTCGCTGCTCTTTTTCCATTACCTTCGTGGACAATTCATCATCTTAACGTAGTACTGAATTAGCAAAATGATTCACAACTAATTAATCTTTAGACGATGAATTGCTCATCACCATTGCACTTGGATAAATGAACAAATAAAAAAAAATATCCCACTTGTAATTCCTTGGTCATATGCTTATAAAATATAGTGTAATATGCTCTTCGCCTCTCATGTTTTTTAATAGAATGATCTTTCCCTTTTCTTAAAAAAAAAAAAAGAACAATTAGGGGATACATAGATTGATGATGTGCTCATAAAATATAGTGCTTCACCAATTTATTGAGATCTTCAACATATTTATATTAAATGATAGATTTAAAATACTTTGACGAATAAAAGTATTTGGACCTAAAACTTTAGACTGATGAAAGTCTTCTCTCTTCAATTACTAATAGAGTTATTTGGCTCTTTTAACTTTATCAAAGAGAGTTCATTTCTCCTTCAACCAAAAACAAGTAAAAAGGGCATCTTAAAGAAAGCCAAAGATCTCTCGATATTTCGTAATTGACGCCTAAATTTTTGGATTGATATACAAACTATTTCTTGTTTGTGCAAAGTTCTATGCCGACGGCATATGAGCATCCAATAATAGGTTACAGGACCATGTTTTGCCTATTTACTCTATCATAGGTACCACCATTGTAGCGAACCTTACATTTTCATGCATTTCGATGTAGACAAATTAAGAATAATTCAGTGGTGATTCACTGTCCAGCAATTTGAAGAAATTATTCTCCATTATTATCAGCTACGTATGACATTAATGCAAGCAGATCATTTGGATGGGACGACTCCAGCTCTCTAGTTGTGGAGTTAGAAAATTTCTTTCTTTTTTTTCCATTTATTCCGAGGGCAATGAATTAATATTAAGGATTTACAAGTTACTTATGAAGGACCAAGGAGTAATTTCTTTTCATTTTGAAGGACTATTCTGTACAACAACGTCAATCTTTTACATATGTTTTTAAAGGAACTGTTAAATCTCAAAGATATGTATAAATTTTGGGAAGTCACGGCAGCCGCCAGCCACAGCTACCTCTACCCTCGAGCGCAGAGGGCCCGTGACCTGAGAACTTGCCGATAGGCTTAGCCTTGCCCTTAGAGCTCTTGGGTCATGTAATTAATTTCCATATATAGACAAATATGTCAGGTTCTTGACAAAGCACTTGTCAAGTCTTAATAGGATGGAAAACAACAGGCAAAACAAGTATCAATGCAGACAACTTAGGAGGGTTAAATGAAACTTCTTTTGTATGAATACAAATCCCCAAATCATCATTTTTGGGACGGGCATGATGTTCCTTGTTCAATTTAATCCACTCGATTGCTATCCAAAACAAGGCACCGATATCTTAAAATGTTTATTTGTCTAATTTAATAATGTATCTGAAAGAGAGGATTTATAGCTTATTTATTTAATATTCATGAGAGGAGATTTTTTAAAAGTATTTTTTATTTAGAAATGTATTGAAATTATTTTTTTTATTTTTTAAAATTTATTTTTAATATAACCATATCAAAATGATTTGATAATATAAAAAAATAAATTAAAACAAAAAAATAAAAAATATATATTTTAAAAAAATATATTTTTGAAATAAAAAACAAACAGAATATTATATATTAGTTTACAATGAAAGTTACTCATGGGTGCTCAGTGCTTCTTAGCTAAGGATCTGAAGACTGGAGATAGATAGTCTCGGATTGACTCATGTACCAAGGAAAATGTTTCTTTAACGAAGATCATTGGTTTAGCGTTTATGTTAGCTAGAACTTCTAGAATTAATTATAGTTTAGTATTAATACTGAGGAATGTAGCTCTTTTAAGTTTATTTGTTTGTAGTTATCGGTTTGAATTTTATAAATTAAAAATTTATATGATTATTAATTTTAAAACTCATGAGATTAATCAAGATATGCACAAGTTAGTTTGGACATTCACGTTAATAAAAAAAATTATAAATTAGTATTTGTAGTATATCAAAATAAATTATTTAATTAATTAGTTAGTTTTGATGAATAACATATACTAAGTTATAATTAACTCATCACTAGCCTCACATAAGAGACCAAAACATTTATGTATGACTTGTTTTTGTTTTCAAAGTCTTGATTCAAATATAGATATGATAAAATCTTGTAAATTAAAAAAAGAAAAAACATAATAGTGGAAGATTTTGGTGATCGCGTAGATGGAACTAGGACAGAGGTAGTGCCCGTCAATTCCAGAGGTAGAGAGGTAGGTCCTACCCACCCACACTCAGTCACTCACTACCCCACTACCACCGGACAAGAAATGCCAATTTGGCAAACATTAAAGAAACCCAGCGAGCACGTTAAAGCAAAGTCTGTATCAGTAGGGTTTAGGGGACCAAAGCATCAAATCCAACCTCCCAACCTGTAGCCATCAAAGGCTGACCGTGGCGCACCCTAAACAATGTGCAGACAAAGATATCGCTCTCCATTGTGGTTATATTTTGGCTCTCCTTGCTGTATAAGGGCACCCACATGAACAAATTAGAGGACACTACTCTTCTTCCTCTGCTGAAAGTATGAAACTGCCATCCATCCATCGTAGACTAAACAGTAGTGTGTAAATTAAGGACTACGTACCTGATCAAATGAGGGTAAGCTGGACATTCTAGCATCATTTTAGTGCTCTGGCTACAAATAAACTTATGGGGTCAGTTTGCTTCTTTCAAAAATCCTTTATGGAAGTCATCAATGGATTGGGATCTCCAAGAGAGAAGGATGTGAATGGATTCATCGAAGGATCATATATTCCTTTCCGGCCACTGATCAAGTGGCCATCAGGTACCATCCTGTACTTATATGTAATGTCATGGAGGGTGATAACTATTTAACACATTGATATTGTCAGGTCAAGTGGAACATGGTATAGAGCACATGATGTGGTTCTTGAAATTAAGATGGAATCGCAGTCACGGTTAGGTCACCCAAGTGACAAGATGATGTTTATTTGAAAAAGATATTATGCAACTGTAAATCTCACTTCCAAGTAACGGATCCTGGACCAGAGGAGAAATCAAGGGTTCTTGAATCTCAAATTTCGAGGAATTCCAAACGTGGTGTTTAATAACGTGTTGCAGTGGTAAAAATAAATTAATTTAATGTTTTTTTAATTAAAAAAATTAAAAAACAAGTTGAACTATAAAAACAAACCCACCCAAAACGTTTTAATACTACCAATATTTCTATGTTTTTCCTTTATTATTTTATATATAGTTTTAGTGATAAGCTGTATTGTTATCATTTTCATAAATTAATATTATTTTTAATTAAGTAAAGGTGTGCTTTAAACATTTAAATTGGTTTGTTTGTGAATCTTTATCACTTTTTTTCTAAAGATTGAAAATGAAATAATGTTGTAATATCGTGTGGTGAAGAAGTTTATTTCCCGAACGACATTAATTTCAAGGATAAAAGTAAAAAACTATGTGTAATTTTGTACGTATATAAGCTAATACTTGCTTCGACAAATATATATCATTATCTGTAGAAATTGATTTCTCCTAAGTAATATATATTTCCTCACAGAATTTCAAAGGTCAAATGAAGTACCAAAACATTCATGGTTATGAATTTAATTTGAAGTATTTAACAACGACCGTTTTCTTTCTCTCTTTTGTTTTATTCCATTAGCATATTCTTTTTCTAAAACAGTAATTGTTATGTTGAAAGCTGATATCATTACGTAGTTAATTTGATTTGATTTGTTTGTAATTGTTTCTTGGGGGGAATCAATCTCTCGGTTAACCTGGGGTTAATAATATAGAAAAGCAAAAGCACATAGTTATAACGGGCAGTTCTATAATTATGATATTGCATGGTAACATGGGCCACAAAATATAAACTGGGAATGAAATTTACTGTAGGGGGTCAAACCTAGGCAGGGAACCCAAGAAGCAGGAATGGATGAACGAGCATGAAAAATTCCAGAGAGGTCCGAGTCATAAATGGTCTTTAAAGAATCTTCACCTCTAAAATTCCAAACCCTTTTAACACATGCCACATGGTTAGAAGCTAGCTTGTGGACTGTTGCTTACGGAAGTTTCAGGTCCGGTGGGTCCTAGAGAATGTCGTGGGGGACAATTACAGTGTATTTTAAAGAGGGTGTCCTAGAAATAAATCATCTCTCTGTCGAGGAGAAAAGGGCTTGAGTGAGTCCAAATAGAGTGTCCAAAACGTTCGTAGATTCAATTCTACTTCACATAACTAATGATGGCTTACAGCAAGGTAATTTATGAGAGACTGAGATTATTAAGAAACCCAAGTTTTATTTTTTATCAAGATATCTTCGAACAAGCTCGAAATTAGTTTTTCAAATATAATGTTGTGGTTTGAGAGCAAGGACTTATTTAAATATTAAATTCTTCTTGAAATATTGTCCATGTCTTGAACTTATTTCAACAAAGACAACGTATGTAAGATGATTAGCATGTATTTGACATTTATGCTAGGAATCCAACAAGATAATTAAGCTCTTTCTCCTTAACCACTACGATTCAAATCGGATCAGATTATTAAAAAAAAAAAAGAGAGAGAAAAGAAGCCATGAATCCTTGGATATTACTGACTCCAACATATCACTTGATGTAATAAAACAGGACAGGACTTTATGTGGCAAAAGGAGAGAACAGAAAACGTAAGAGGTGTTAAAAGAGCATTTCTCTCCTAAGCTGTCAACAGGTAATACATGAGCTTAATTTATTATAAGCAGCATTATTGAGGGATTTGTATAATCTTAAAATGTCATGGCTTCATAATTATGTCAATCTTAATGTTGATCTGCTTACGTTATCCAAATTCTCTAAAATTAATATAAGCTTTTTTTGCTGCTTCTGCTGCTGTTGCTGTTGCTGCTGCTGCCCATTATATAAAGAGATTAAAGAGAATGATGAACAGAATTATCATGTGTAGCAGATTATATTATTTTATCATTCCAGCTACTTAGGTGCTCTTTGAATTAATGAAAATAAATGTCGGCCCTTTCACATTGAATTCTTTGCCTTTCCCCTTCCCTGATTTTAATATTATTTCTTGGTACAGTACGAAATTCTTAATTTTTAATGAAGGTGGATACTTTTTTTCCACAAAATTCAGCTCACCTACAGAGGCCAGGATCATCAACTTCAAGCAAGAAATCGAGTCGCTTTCACTACAAGCCCAAACCGTTTTGTAATGGGCCATTTACAGTCACATGTGCTATAATCCCAGGAGGATCTTTTTGGGCTCTCAAACGTATAAAACTAATCTTCGGCCTTTTTAGGTCTCTTAATGGGTCTCATAAACTCGCAGCCCAGTCCATAAAGGCAAAATCCACGATAAAGAACAAGGACTTTACTCTTATGCATTTTCTTTTTCCTGAAGCTGCCGCCTGGTAATTTCTGGTCATTTGACGTTCAAAAAATCTTCTTGGAGAATTACCTTGCACCTTAATTTTGGATTATTCTTTTCCCAAGTTTAGAGCTAACTT
>Ga0325414_1000607_pt1 | contig 30304 bp, 9 predicted proteins | sample PopdelMetagenome_8_FD_206183 | JGI IMG/M metagenome (GOLD analysis project Ga0325414, IMG submission 206183) | Populus deltoides microbial communities from Bellville, Georgia, United States - Leaf-PdKOR-R3 | ecosystem: Host-associated > Plants > Phyllosphere > Phylloplane/Leaf | place: USA... | reverse complement strand
GTAGGGCCTGCTACTTTTATTTTGATATCTTGTGGTCACTTTGAGTCGCTAACCTACATGAGTTCACCAATGTACATCATCTATCTTATTGCTTATAGGTCACGTAGACTGGGACTTTACAATAGCTATTACCCTTTTAATGCTCCTTGTAGGGAGTTTTGCTCTTTTATTTATTCTTCAAAAAGTGACAAACTTTCTCACAACCATGATGTTGCCCTCTAGTTGAAATATGCCCCCAAATGTGGTTTTCACTCATCATTGTCCACTCTTCATCCTTTTTAATAAAAGAGTTGTGCTCTATTACTCTCGACTTTTAAAGGAGCTCATCAAATCATCTACTTCCATAGATGCTTTCAAATATAATTGCCCTTACCTAATCTGGTTATACTCGTCCTTCTAGCAATCATCAAAAGACACACATACACCAATATCATCATAAGATATTTCTTCTACCATTCATAACTTGTGATGGAGCTTCCTAAATCATCATCTGACTATTGTTGTTGCAATAGATTTCTTTAAACTGAAGTACCCTAGCTAATCTAAATATGTTCATTTTTCTGGTGGCATGAAAAGGCATGCATACATCATCATCATTATTAAAGGCTTCCCTACCACTCATGACTTGTGGGATTTTTCATGTTATTGTCATTATAAAAGATTTCTTTCAGCTTAATTGCTCCCCAACTGATTTTGATGTTTTTTTTGTTCATTAGACATCCAAAAACTTGTATGCATTATTATCATCATTTTTTCATGAAACTTACAAACTCAATTAATGAAAAAAGTTTCTTTCAAGAAATCATTTTTTGTGTTTTAAGACCGATTCACAAATTTTATTGGTTATGGCTTTATATGTCTTATGGTTGAAATGAAATCATTGAGATTTAAATTTAAAAGTATTTTTATGAAGATTAAATTTTTTTGATTAAAAATCCAAAACATGTCTTTCATAACTAAGATGTCATGTTGTGGGTACTTTATTGATAGACAAAGGTGAATAAGTTGAATGGGATTCTAAGAAAAAATTATTATCTGAAAATCAAAATATGAATTTCCTAACCACTTGAGGATTATTATGGAAGTGAAAGGTTGAATCCCAAAAGTGAAATTTTGGCTTTCAAAAGGAAATCAACTTGCTTCTTGTTATGTTGAGTTTGTCCATTTATTACACGATTTAACATCATAAAAAATATGGTGCACACATAGGTCTTTTTAGAGGCTTCAACCTATAAATATAAACAAGTTATTTTTTTTCTAGAAAAGACTTTTCAAGGTATATAATGTAAGCTATGGTTCATGGTGATTAAAGAAAGGATATATAAGGCTTAAATGGTGTTTAAGAGTTCAAAGACATTGGATTGCTTGTTATATATAGAGATCTTTTTAAGCTTGCCTCATTGAACTTGTTATTTTAATGATTCAACTCATTACAACCTTAATTCTCAAAATTATATCCCATGCTTTGTCATTGACATTTTATCTTCAAATTTAGACTTTCCATATTATGAGGGGCACTCTACAAAGCTGTCTATCTTTCTTTTTTCATCATCATTTTTTTTATTTTTTTATTTGATCTTGATCATTTGAATTTTTCACTTGATCATTTATTAGCTTTCTTTTTGTGAAACTTTTATCCATTCTATATTTCTTTTACCCTTTTCTATTTAGAGAACCCCATTGATTGTTTGAAAGCTTCCAAAATGTATTTCCAGTGCAAGGGGTGATCTTTGTATGGGTTATTGTCCAAGAAATATTTAAGGCTTAAAGAGGATAATAAGGAATAATTTTTATTTATGAAGGATAATTCAAAGATGGCCTTTCTTACTCTCAAACCCAAACTTGCCTATGCAAACAAATGTCAACCTCTTTTGACCAATGTAAAGAACCTTAAGGTCAATAACATAGAAGAAGTTGTGGGATCATGACATATATGCACACTATTTATCATCATAAAATCATTTGAATTCCACTAGATTATTTTAAGCAAGGTTTTCCTTTCAGGGTTTATTAGAATGAAAAATCTATTACAAGGTTTAACATAAACATTTATTGTTTTCAAAACAACAATTAGATAAAGAAAAAAAACATACTTTATTAAAAGATGTGATTTAGTCCCAAAAGACATGGAAAAAATATTTAAGAAAGAAAAGGTTTCAATATTTTTCAAAACATTTATAAAAATGATAAAGTTTAATAATAAAAGAGTTGATAATGCAACATTCCTTCTATTTCATATCAGCTCCATCTAACAAACATTTGTGGCTTGTCAAATCTCATAAAGTGTCTCTTTCATCCTCTTTGCCAATCATTTGCTATGCCCAACATGGCTTAGTGACAATATGAGATGTACCATTATTCATCATAAATGCAACATGGCCCCATTTTACCAACTTTTAGACTTGATGCTTGGACTTCTTTCAATTTTCAATTAAATAGCCTAGGATCCCATCATGATACTCACATTTCATATTTTGATCATAACACCTTGGGTATGGTGGTTGAATAAGATTTGATGGAGTTGAAGAAACATGTTTGGTGTTTCAAAGGTATTGGTAAACAATGTTGAGTGGTGAATGTATGTCAATATTAGCTAATGCCACTTAAGAAGTTGATGATGTTATAAAATTAGGGAATGTTTGAGATGACTAGATATGATGTTGAGGTATAGAATGATTTTGATCTATATTTTCCATTTGGAAGCCCCCTTCTAATTCATCATTTGACATAACATCAAACTTTACTAATGAATTCCTAACCTTTCCTAATTTCATCAAGCCTTGCTCCACCTTTCTTGCTGTAGTCACTACATCTATAAAATAGGTTGATAAATTACAAATCAAGTATACATAGTATGAAACCTTTAAAGTGTCAATGAAGATAGAAGTGAGTTCTTTTTCAAGCAGAGAATGGTAACTTTATATTGCCATTTCACATAACCTTATAGTATATTCCTTGATTGACTCATTATTTTGCGAACCATTCCTTCAAAGTCAGACCTAGTTGGAGTAACTTTTTTTAAGTCCAAATTGTTTCAAAAAGGTAGTGACCAAATATTTCTACTCCTTCATTTTAGCATCATTCAAACCCATATACAAGATAAAATTTGGTCCAGCTAGACTCTTGTAAAAATGATGGATCAAAAGTTTCTCATCATGAATAACTTCATTCATTTTATTATAGTACACTTTTAGGTAGGTCTCAGGACATTGAGTTGTTGTATACTTGACAAATTTAGGGACTTTAAATTTTCTAGAAATGCTAATATCTAGCTTGTATCATATTTCATTAGTTGAAAAAGGATCATATAAGTCCTCATAATTTATGGTTATGTTGAATACACCATCTTATACTTGAAACGATAACTGCCCATAATGAATCAACTTATCAATATGTTTCCTGAAACCTTAACAAAGATTGATGAAATCTGCATGGTATTCATAATTAGCATTCTTATTAACATTGAGGTAAAGGTGCTTATATAGATTCAAATGGAAGAGGTACTATTTGATGGGCATTTATAAGGTGTTGATAAATGTCGTTGCTTATAACCGAGAAGGGAGATGATTGTTCATGATATTTTCTTTTATGGATTTTAATTCGTTGCTTATATATGCTTATATAAGTTCAAGTCTGGGTTCTTTGAAAAGCATGATATCTAGACTAAAATAAGTGTTGAGAATGTTTAGGCATTTGGCTTCTAGTAGTTTTTGATGGATTTCAAAGTATGAGTGAGTTTTTGATGGATTTCAAAGTATGGCTATTGGACTCTTTAATGACCATGGGTGGTTTAAATAACTAGAAAGCCTTGATTAATTGGAAAGACATCTAAAATTCTTTTTTAGTGAGGGTGTGTAGAGGGATTTATTGGAGGAATCATGGGAGAGGTTTTGGCCAATGTGGGAGAACGAGAGGGAGTTATCTCTATAATGAACTTTATAGTATTGGTTTCTGTGTTTAGTGGCCTACCCTAAAACCTTTTAAAGTGAAGGTTATGTTTTAGCATATTACTTAGCTGAGTCATTTTATATTTTTAAAAGTTGATTTTATTTCACCCTGATCGAGTTCTTTCTTTGTCTTTGATTTGTCTTTTTTGAATCTCTTAAGGTGTTTTAGATCTTGAGGTCAAGTTGGATTTTTAAGGGATCTATATTTCACTTGTAAACAAAGCTGGGCATATATACAAAGAAAAATAAGTAAAACATGTAAACCATATTTCACCCTAAATGAAGGTTCTAGCCATTACATGGGTAGAGTGTAAGTTTACTACATCCACAAAAAGCCTTCTCCTACTTAGTAATCAACCCTTAGATGTCAATATAAAGTCTACAAGGCGTGTGAAAGCATAGACTGTGATTGTGTCAGATTGACATGCTAACCATATCCAAGTTGACAATTAGATGGGAGTTGGTGGTTTCACAAGTTTTACCCAAGTCGATGGCCATTGAGGTACCATTACTTCCCAACCTAACCTAAAGTAAACGTGTATGCTCTCAAAGTAAAGTATGAATGTTATAATATAGACATTATAAATTAAGAAAAATATAAATTAAAGCAAGCACAACAAATACAATTTTAACATAAGACAATAACATAAAGCTTAGTCTTAGAAATCTCTAGTGGAGTCACTATTTTGTCACACTCAACATCGCGGTGACCTGTTTTTTTTTTTCTAAAAAAAAGGTATTATGGTCAATAGTAATCTTAATTGATCTTTAAAGTTATAAGGTAAATGACTAGTCATACTAAAGAAAAGATATTATCACCATAAAACATTTTATTTAAGGTAAATTGCATTATCATGTGTTTTTTATTCTTTTTGGTTTGTTGTGCCTAATCTGCCAGTGGTTTACCTATATGAGTGATAATAAATCTATTATAATGTGTTCAACTCAAGGTGTCCTATTCTAAGGTTGAGATCATCTACAATCAATTACTCTTGATCAACTTATGTCAACCATAGTCTATCAAGCTTTATTAATGAATAAGTAAATGGACCAATGTTGGGCTTATTAAACCCAGCCCTCATCCTAGAAAGAGTTGTCACTAAACATTTTGTTTATATAATAATGGTCCAGAGATAATGACTTGTTCAGGTTCATTTATCTTTTAGCACAAACTTCACTAGTATTTTTTTCTAAATGAGGTTTTTTCTGCCCTAGTCCTAAATATCAAAGTAGAGACCATTATGGGTTAAAATTATTGTAGGTAGGATCTAATGACATGAATATTTGAGACTTACTAAGAAAATTAATACCCTTGATTGACTCTTAGGTTTCATCAATGGCTATTAGACCTAAAGATTTAAAATTTTAAAAGGAAGACATGTTTTGAAACTTGATAACAAAAAGAACTGAGGTGTCACTAATTAATATTTAAGTTAATAGCTTGTTATGAGTCTATTTACCTTAAATACTATGATTGAATAAAAAATTATTTATTTTCAACATATTTTAAAAATCAAAATTTTTTTTAAGGGGTTTTCAAATGTCAACCTTTTAAAGGCCTTTTTAATGTGGGCCGAACCCTTAGTAGGTTTTATAAACAAATTATAAAACCAATACAATTGTATGTATGAGTGTGAACATTATATTATTTTTTTATGTAAAAACAAACTCATGCATAAACAACACATAGGAATGACTAAGAACATCAAACATGAATAAGCATTGATTCAGGGCAACACTATAAAACTATCATTCCATTGTGATTACTAAGCATAACATCACAACTCAAGTCAAATGAATCCATAAAATTCATTATCCAAACCAAATCCAAAAACGACATTTATGCCACTAGATTGTACTTTGAAGTAGATGAACCTTTGATGGTCATTACTTGGATATTCAGGATAAGGGTAAAAAAATCTCATTCAATAAAATTACGAGTGAACCTTAGTACTATAGGATAATATAACCATAATAAGTCATTATCAATATGCCACTATTGCATAAACAAAACATGTAGCGATAATTTCTCCTAGCATTTATTTTATTTAGTTATGTTTTTTTTTTAATTTTATGCTTTTATTTCATTTATGTTGTTTATTATTGTGTTTATTTTAATCTACCAAATCAATTTTACATACATATTTTTTTTAGTTCTCATACACTTTATAAAAAAAATCAACAAAAGCTCCAGACCTGAGCTCATATCTTTTAGGATTAGATAAAACATTTAGGTTGCAAGTGTGACTTTCGACCACTAATACTCACTTGGATTTTTGCTTAGATTAAAACTCACCTTGTACATGGGGTATTGTGGATTTACTCCCTTACCTTTATTGTATAAGGTCGGGTTACACCACTAATAATTCAAACAATCTAGAATCTTATAACTCTTTAGGGATAAACTAACTAATACAAACCTTATATGATTTAGATCTTATCCTCTAGGGTTGACCATCAATAGGACACGAATCATATCATGACATATCATTAGCGTTTATAGTGACCTTACTATTTTTCCATTGATCCTTACAGAAAGTGTGAGATGTTAGAATAAATTGAGATTACCGTTAAGGACATAAGAACTAGGCTGGGAAAGGTCCAATATGATAAGAGGTACTACTCGAAATCGATCAAAATTCTTGTGGTTTTTATGTCCTCAAGGAGAATGTTTCAAGAAAATTCAACCTAATCCATCCTTATAATCCTGATATAATAAGAAACTGAAATAATAACAAGTATGCATACTCAATCCAGCTTTTTTCATTCATCTATAAATTTCTTTAAAGGTTGATAGAAAGAAATATAGGTTGTCTTGTAAAAGTTAAACTTTCCTTTAAAGTTGATACTACTAAATCTAACAAAAAAGAATGGAAAACAAAGAAAGATCACAACTAAACCAACACAACCAAAACGAGATAAAGAGTCTAAAATGAGAGGTTTCTAGGCTTACTAGTTTGCTTGAAAGAACACTGTAAGCTATATCATCTGGGGAAGGGACCTCTAATCAGGAGCAAACTCAGTTAAATAAGTCATTTCATCCCAATGTCCAGCAAAAGCTACAAATACCATCAAGGCCATCCAATTTTACCAAGCTAAACCAAGGGGCTCCAAGCTATTCTCTTGAGTCCTACTTTACATTACATTTCCCATTTGCAAGCTTTCTATAAAAATTACAAGCCTAGACTGCTATAACTATTGACTTTATCGTTGAAGAAACCCCGTAAGTCAAGCTGCTTGAAGACCTTGATTCTGAAAAGTTATTTACAATAGAGGAATGACTTTGAGAGATAGAAGGTATAGACCTTTATAACCTAGTAAAGGCAATTAAAACGTGTCTGATGCCTGATGTTGTAATACCTATGAAGTTCAAAGTACTAGATTTTATCAAATACAGTGGAATACAGAGTCCCATGATGTATTTACTGGTGTATTGTAGCAAAATGGTCAATGTAGTCCATAATTAGGAATCACCGTTCAAGTCATTCTCTTCTGTTCGAAAGCAAAATGATCTTCATCTTCATGAACAACATCAAGGGTTTTTTTTATTTTGGATATATGATTTGCAATACTTTAAAGTAATTCACAAATATGGTAGTTGTAGCTAAAAGAGTTAAATAAGCTCTAAATGAAAAAAAAATTCAGGATATGAGGATACCACCTACTTAAATGAATTTCCTAGTTAATAACCTCATAGTTTGACACTTGGTGATAAAATGGCATAGAAGCTTGGTTATATTATCCATGTTTTTCTCATTATTAAAAAACTCAAAGTTTGACACTTGGTGAATCTCTTTTGCCCTTATAAAATGGAATATTCTACCATAAATGCCGAACACCTGCTTCATCTTTATTTCATCTTGAACATCACGTTTCTCAAATCATATTAAGTCCAAGATGTAAAAGAAAATGCCATGAACAATCATTTTCCTTCCCTATTCCACTCATCAATAATTATCAGCACCTTATGAATGATTGTCAAATAGTACCTTGGTCACTTGATCCCATCCAACCATCTTTACTTAGATGGTATAATAAAAATACTAAATATGAATATAAAGTAGCCAAGGGTCATTCCATTGATTAATGTCAAGATTTAAGAAATGGATCAATAATTTGATTCAGTATGAATGGTCATCATTTATTGAGAACAACAATTAATACATAATAACCATTAAAACATTTAGGACCAAATGAAGAGAATAACCAAGACATGATGTTAAGTGGATTATGTAGTTGATAGGTGAATAGAGAGGTACAGTTTGGCCTTTGATGAAATGAACAAAATAAATCATGACTATAAAAAAATGGGTGCTTGAACCTTGAAAATGCAATTATATTACCCTAGTTGTACATATTTAAAACTATATTTTTTTGGGATTATATTGCATCTTTTAATGAATTATACCTTTTTTCTTATTGTTGTTTTGAAATCAATAGATATTTAGGTGAAAGTAATATTTTTCATTTTATTTTCATCTATGATTGGAAGTATTATGGAAAATTCATCATAAAAACTTTAGTAAAATTGATCAATTTCAATGACATGTTATGAAAATGCTAGGGGCAATCCCTTTTTTCATGAAACCAATCCCCACACCAGCATCGCATTATGCATCCAAAAGCACGAGCAATCACGTGTGGGCCAGTTCGACAGGTTTTAACTTGACTGGAACACGAGCACTACTGCTAGTTTTTCCACGCCCCTAAGAAAGCGTGGGCGGAGAAGGACACTTGACATTCGAATTCCACCAAATTAGGTACGTAACATAGAAACTTCACTTCGTTGTAAGGCACCTAGGGCTTTTGGGCTAAAAATGATAGGAGCAACAAGACGACAGTGTAGTGCACCAGTATGAAGCTTGCCAACACGAACAACCCGATTACTGCTCATGCGCCAGCATGTACACATGACAAAAATTTCAACTTGTGAAAACACCCGAGCGAGATCATGCCCATACCCCCAAACATGAAGGATGTCGAAAGGTTAAGCGACAAGCCAAAGAGAGACACAATGAGGACAAAACTGTAGGGAGAGTAAAATGTCCTTTTCAAGATCAACAATGAAAATATTAAAATCAAGGTGACTTGCTTAAAATATCTCCACAAATAAATAAGTGATCATATGTATTCTAACCTTTAAATACATTTTGAGCTTTATAAATCTCATATTTCATTGACATGAACCTTAGCTTAAATCACGTGCTTTTAAAAGCAATTTCTGATTAAAAAAAATACTATTTGACTTGTGTGGTTTAGTCTTACCCTTTAAAAACAGAATAAAAATGTTTATCAAGCAAAATCATAACTTGTTTACATGTTTTATATCATTAAATCATGGGTTTTCATAAAAAATAAGCATGATCACATATTGTAAGTAAAACACTATTTTTTTTAAAATGAAAAAAACTCTCTTGTTAGAATCCAAAATTATAATCCATATGTTAAAGAATTCTTTGAGCCATTAAGATATCAAATTTTGAGATAACCATTCTTTTTCATTATTCAAACAACACTCATTTCATCACATGTCAATAAAATATCCAAGATTACACTTTGGCATTGTAATGACATGTTTTAAGCTTTTGATCAAAGAAATATCAATTTTTTGTTTGATTAAAATACTTTTAAATTTACATTTCGATGATTTCATTTTAATAATTGGACATGTATGAACATGATCATTAAAATTTATGGCTTGGCCCTATAACAAGAAAAATAATTTCATGAAAGTAGGTTATACAACAAAATGACATTGATTGAACTTAAAAAGTTCATGGAAAGAATGATAATGATGCATATACGCCTTTTGATGGCTATTAAAAAGTAAACATAGTCAAATCAGCTAGGGACAATTCTATTTGAAATAATCCATGACAAATAATGATAGTCCAATGACGAACTAATGAACTCCAAAATTTATAAGTAGCAGAGCATAACTTTTTCATTGGTGATGATGAAGAATGGGAAATGGTAAAATAATAAAAAATACCCTCACATTATACTTAGGGGCAATGTCACATATTAGGAACAAATTGTCATTCACCAAGTAGTAAACGGTACAAGGTTTCTCAGAATAGTAAGTAGACATGGTTATTAATAGTTGACAATGCAAATTTTCTATAAGGATTAAATGACATGGTTTTGTGAATCTACTATAACAACAAAAGCATCCACACATATATTGTCCTCAAGAAAACTTAAGCAGGCTAGTGAGGTAAAGAACTTCTTTAAAATTTAGAAGTAATTGAGCATAACTTCTTCATTGGTGATGATGAAGAGTGGGAAATGGTAAACAAATACCCTCCTACTACACTTAGGGGCAAGGTCACATATTAGGAATAAACCATCTTTCACCAAGTAGTAAATGATACAAGGTTTCTTATAATAGCAAGTAAACATGGTTATTAAGAGTCAACAATGCAAATTTTCTATAAGGCTAGAATGACATGGTTTAGTGAAGTTATTATAATAGCACAACCATCCACACATATATTGTACTCAAGAAAACTTGAGTAGGCTAATGAGTTAAGTGTCATAATATTAACAAATATGAGATCAATCAATTTTAATGTCAATGGGATAAGTTGAACATCGAAAGGAGGATCGGTATTACTTAAATGTAAGAATCCCATTTCTTTCATGTGTGTGTGTGTGTGTGTGTGTGTGTGTGTGTATATATTTGTTATAACATCTCAACTAATTTGAGCTTTGTAAGGCCATAGCAATTTTTTTTTTGAGCCCGGTAAATCTCCAACAAATTTGAATCTAACAAGACTTTTGTGAATTTAGAACCAACAAGGTTTCTTTTTATTTTAAGCTTAAAAAGGCTTTTGCAAGCTTTTGCTTTTAGCCCAGTAAGGCTCCAACAAGACTTTGGTGAATTTAAACCTAGAAAGGGTCCTTTTTATTTTGAAACCAGTAAGGCTTTTGCAAACCTTTCTTGTGACCAAGTGAAAAAGGACTCTCATAAATGTTTCTTTACTTTATGAGTCCAGAAGACTCATGTGTAATTAAAGTAAACCCTACCATCATAAGGCTTTTACAATTAAGTCTCACAGGTTTCTCACAAATCACTTTATTTTTTAGTCTTTGAGGACTCCAAAAATCTCTTATATAGTTTTATGTAGTTGAGTCACAAAAGGCTCTCACAAATATTTCTTAATTTTTTAGTCAGAGGAGTCTTGCATTTTGTTTTGTGATTGAATCCCAGAGGACTCTCATAAATCATTTTTAGTTTTCAAGTCTTAGAGGACTCCTACAATTTTCTTTTTGTGACTAGTCTCGTAAGGCTCTCACAAATCTTTATTTATTTTTTTTAGTCTTAGAGGACTTTAACAATAAATTTAGCAATTGAGTCTTAAAGGGCTCTCATTAATCTCTTTATTTTTTAGTCTTAAAAGACTCCCACATATTCAGTTATGATTGAGTCTTAGAGAACTTTCATAAATATTTATTTTCTTTTGAGTCTTAGATGACTCTTGCAAATCTTTATTTGATATTGAGCCTACGAGGACTCTTGTGAATCTTTTAGTGGTATGGAGCTTGTGAGGGCTCTCAGTAAACATTTTACTTTTGAGTTTTAAGGAGTCATACAAATCTTTATATGATATTGAGCCTACGAGGGTTCTCATAAAACTTTTTACTTTTGAGTCTTACAGGACTCATGTAAATCTTTCTGTAATAATGAGCGTATGAGGGCTCTCACAAAACTTTTTTCTTTTAAATCTTAGAGGACTCTTGCAATCTTTCTATGATATTCAGCCTCTAAAAGCTCTTGTAATGTTTTTTACTTTTGAGTCCTAGAAGACTTTTGTAATTTTTTCCTTAGTTTTGAGTCTTAGAGGACTTGTGTATTTTTTTCTTTAGTTTTAAGTCTTAAATGACTCGTGCAAACTTAAGTCTAAAGCATTTCTCCTATGAATTTGAATCCCATGGGATTTTTTCACTATTAATTCTTCAGGCTGGTTATCTCTTGACTTGACCACCCTTCAAATTTACCCATATTCTCCATCTTGCCTTTACAAGCTTGATAACAAAGCCTTGGAAAAATATTTTTCATAGACTTTGTACCTTAAGTATGATAAAAAGGGGGCAAATGTTGTAACTCAATTTTTAACCCCTTGTTTTGATAATTTTTTTTCTACTTTGTTTTAAAATAGAAGAAAAATAAAAAATTACATATTTTCCATGAAAATTGCATTCTCGACGCAATTCATCTAATTCTCAATTGTTTCACATTTTTAGTTCTTTCTTTTTATCATATTCATGTTAGAAATTTTTCAAAGGTTGGAATATCAAAAAATTCAATGAGAGTGGAAGTATAAACGATGCCATTTTTCTCCTTTTCTTTCTCATGTATAACACAATACTTATTTTCATCACATTTTGTCCTCTTAACAGAACAAGCCATAAGAACACAAATTGACCTTTAAGTTTTTCCAGCAAAAAGAGCAAAAAAGGACACTTTCAACCTCATTCTTTACTTTCAACATTAAATAAAATTAAAGAAAAAAACAATCCTTGTACCTGTTGCCTTTTACCATAATCTTTATCATGTTTTTATGGCTGCAAGCTTTATATAAACATGCATCCTTACACTTTATGTTTTATTACTTAAACTAGCAATAAAAATCATAAATCTTTTACCCTATTTTACAGTGGCAAAAACACACTCCTTACACCTTTGATTTAAGATAAAAATCATCATAAAAGATGTTTCACACAATAACCAAAAACCCTAGCCATCACAGCCTTTTTGCATCTACAATAACATAGTCCTTTATCCAACTTTCTTGTGGACAAATTAAGGGGAAAAGAACCCTATTTATCCTTCAAAATATGCCATTAAAACAATACAAAAAAACTAGCAATGAGATCTAAATGAATGAGACTTTGTGGAAGAATTAAGGGATAAGATTGAGTGTTAAAGGAGAGGTTCTAGGTAGTCTTTTAGGGCTTATAAAAGGGTTATAGTTCTTTAATTTTAGAGGAGGAGACAATCTAAAATGAAAACTAAAAAACAAGCAAAAAAATCAAAAAGAAAAATAATGTTATAAAAGAAAGAGGATATACAAGGAGGTTTAATTTGGAAGAGACAGTCTAGTCTAGTTAATCTGAAATGAAAACTAAAAAACAAGCAAAAAAAGTAAAATAGGAAAGGAAAATATTGTTAAAAAGAAAGGATATACAAGGAGGTTTGATTTGGAAGAGACAATCTGATCTAGTTAATCCAGAACACTATTTGGTTTTTAGGTTTTTAACGGAGCTAAACACCTTAGTATTAAACGCTTGTTGGCTTGTTGAAAAGCTAAGATATACACCTAAGTTTTTTATGAGAGCCCAGATCCTAATTGTGTTGTTTTAGAGTTTAAAACATAGCATACAAAAAAAGTTTGAATTTGTCTAGAAGCTCACTGTACCCCAGACCTTGTTTTAGTTGTAACCTATATTTAGAGTTTTAGAAGTCAAAATAAAGTTAGATTAGGCGAATTGAAAATCTAAGAAACAAATCTAAAACTTTTATGAAGGGACAAACTTTAAATTATGTCGTTTTGATGCTTTAAATAAAAAAAATAGTTGCATCCCTTCTGCAATAGTAATAGTAGCCTTCATTAAGCTATAAAATCATGTTTTTTTTGGAATAAATGTTTTGGATTATATCTAATCTTTCATTTAAGTCTTTTTGAGTTGCTTTTGCGACATACTGTGCCTAGATTTTATTATGCATCACAATACCAGGGTTTTAAATAATGAGTCTTATGAAACCTAATGTATTTTTCCTTTTTGGTTTTTTTTCCCTTTAACATTCTTTGTTTAAACTTTCTAAATAATTAGGTTGATGAGTCTCCTAGTTTTATGGAACAAAGTAAACATAGCACATGGTTTTTAACCCAAAAACTAGTTCAAAATGCCTCCATGAGTTTCATCAAGTTGGCGATGTTTTTATTAACTTGTTTTTAATAGATAGGTCAACAATTCTTTTGGTTCTAGGTATTGAAATAGACCTTTTAACCCTAAAATAACTTTTTAAAAAATGTGTGAATAAGTTTTCGATGAGTTTTCATCAAGTTATCGTCAAGTCTTTTTTAAGGTCTTTTACATTTAGATCAACTAGTCTCCTAGTTCTAGGGACTAACATAGACCTAATAAACCTTAAAATGAGTTAAAAAATGCTTCAATGAATTTTCATCATTTTTTTTTGTTAAATTGGCAATGCTTTGGTTTTTAAAGGCTAGCTTAATGAGTCTCTAAATATTGGAAGCAATGTTAGCTTAACATGATCTTTTAGTGAATATATATATATAGGGCCCAACACTAACTCGATAAACATCAATAAATGATAAATGACTTACAAATAAACTTTATAAATAATTTAGATAGTTAATTACAAGGGTAAAATAAATTTAAAAGAAAAACATAGCTAAGGTAACATTTTGTTTGAAAGGATGTGATAAGGATGATGTCTATCTTCCCTTAACCATAACCAACCTCTTATTTAGATTTCTAGAACCAAAGCATATTATAAGATTCTTAATTTTCTTAAAAACTAGGTAGCAACTTTATTTTTCATATTTTTATCGGGTAGCTATAATTCTTAATCAAATAATACATGATTGTTTGATTTAGTAAAAATAGAAAGATGCACTCATATTAAAAAATAGATATATAACAATTAATCTTTTTGATCAATTTAAGTAATATCAAATCTGTATACCTCTCATCTAACCTGATTAAGGTTTTCTTCCTCTACTTTGAAAGCTCACAAAGAATGGTAGAGAGATCTTATTTCTTCTTTAAATTTTGGTGATTGAGGACTTGGAAAATATCAAGTAATAAAAATGAAGTATAATTTAAGTCTAGCATCTTAAGTTCTTATAAAGGGACAAGATTTGATCATGTAATCTTCAAATAATAAGATTAAGGAGTTAACCATTGCTCATCACACCTTTTCTCTCATAAAAAAAAAGGTTTGACTTGTACGTGTTAAGAATTATATAAAGATATTGAGTATTCATTCACCATCATAACATAAAATTCTTTTGACCTTAAGAGATTGAATATTAGCACCTGTAAAACCTCTCCAAATTAAATTGATTTAAGTAATATAATGAATACTTATAACCACCAAATAAAATGCCAGGATCCTAAAACATAAGAATATAATGGAAAGGCTACTCAAAACTTTTTATGGTGTTTCATGGATCATGTTAAATAGTTAAGGGCTCTTTAGGGTTTAAATGAACATAACTTGAATAATAATTCATCCTTTAGGCTTTTATTAACTATTCATGAATGGGTTATCATCAATGGTCTTCTAATTGTTTATCCTTTAATAGTCTTCTAATTCCCTTAGCCTTTAATAATAGTCCTTACAAATTACTAGTTTAGAAATCTCCTAAACCTTTTAAGAGATGGATTGCTAAGCCTAACATGCTAGCTTTTATTTTTCTGACTTTTCGCTACTTCTAACTTCTTTAAATTAAAAAAAAAAATAAGGATTAGTCATCATATTGTATTATATGAAAAACCTAACTTCTTTAATCATGGCAAAATATCAGTTTTCTCTTTGAAAAATATCATATTCAATTTCAAGACAATTATTAAAAATTTATACAATTCAGTCCATACTTGAGTTTTCTAGGTCTAGAAATATAACCCCTTATATAAATTACATTATAGTCCCTAAATTTCTAAAACTTATTTTATAATTAAGTAATAAATGATTTTTCATCCTAGTTTATATTCTCATCAATGATTCCTAATGTGCTTAACCCATTAGATCTTAGAATGTTGACTTAAATATAAACCTTTAAAATTAATTAATTTATATTTTAAAGTCAAATACAACTTTTAGAAACATATTATAACCTCCCAAATATTAGGTAAGTTATTTATGGTTTAACAAACCATTCATCTAACTATTTGTTAGCAAAATTAATATTATCTTATTTCTAATGTTTTGGTTAAGATATTTAAGCATGAAATTTGCTTGCTCTATCAAATCATACTGGTTCTCAATATGATAGTTATTGATTTCTTAAATAAGATTTGAAATATTTTCAAATCTCATTCTAACTTGCACAAGAATTTCATAACAATACTATTTGAAAATATGTGAAATATTTTTCCTAAATTATCTTGGCCAATGAATTTTTTCTTAATCACTCAAATACTTTCATATAATTTTTACTATATTCAAGAGTTGTCCACTTATTACTTTTGATTAAAGCAACATGTAATCATGATCAAAACATAATAGTTTCTATATAAGATAACATACTAATCTCATTTCTAAGGATTAATTATACAAATATCTCATGAATCTTTCTATTAATATAGGTAACTTTTTATATAAATTTCTCATATGGGTCAATTTAGTTAACTTATTATATAAAAAAAACACCTATATATTAACTTCATGTATTCTTTATACCGTAGTCTTTAAGAACAATTGGTTTTTTTTTTTTCATAAAAAAAGAACATTATATGTATTGGTCTCCATAACTTTGATTAATATCCAGTCCTTATAAAATATTACCTTGAAACATTTTAGGGACATTACTTTGAAGCAATAAAAATCCTTGTAATAGTAACAACTTTATAATTTTCTTGTAAAGAAATTTTATCTCAAGAACTTTATCTTTACCCTAGATTCACTAATTAAACTCAAAAAAATGAAGACTCACTTTATTAATAAATAAAAAATATATTACATGAATAATGTGAGTGCCATATGCAACAAACTAATTAGTTGTAGGGGATATACATTAACAATCACGTAGTTATGCTCAAGCCAATAACCTATTTATCTAATTTCATATCCCTTCATATGGTGATCATGCTTTTGTCGAGAAAATGTCTTAGTTAGAGATTCTCTTTAGTAGATATTTTTTTTTATCATTTTACAATTCAAATCAATCATCTCTAAAATCAAATATAATCACCTAAATACAAGTTTAGATCATTGATGAGATTATGTTTCATTTCTTGTGCAAAGACTTTATTATTATCATAGTACAAGTTTACTAGATCAACAATACTAGGAACCATGCCTAGTTTAGTGATGATTTTTTTTTTTAATTATCCAAACTCTTATACCTCAGACTTAGAGATGTGTTTAGCTTTAGTTATAGAATCAGTTATAATCTCTTGTTTAAAACTTTTCCAACTCACAACACTACCATTAAGGTAAATTAAATATCTCATTCTTATTTAAAAATAAATTTATAATCTTAAATAACTATCTAACCATATATTTATTCAAAAGAAAAGGGCAAGATAAACATTACTCTAGATAGATAAAAATAAGTAGTTAACCATAAGTCCAATTAAAAATCAAGCTTCTTATTGATTGTATCAAAATAAAATTTTAAATTTACCTTTGTTTGAAGGACATAAAAGAAGAGCATTAAAATATGCTAAACATTGTTCAACAAGAAAAGAATGCAAGCAATAAGCAAAAGAAAAATAGAACGAACTTATTTATAGGCTTTAGCTCAATCATGTTCCAGTATTAATTAGAAGAGTTAAATATATAGGAGAAATTTTATTAATTGAAACCACTCTCCATAAATGATTTCAGCTATTGACTATTTACTCTAAATGTGTCATTAGTATCATCGTGAATCTCTACAGTTCTATTAGGATACACTTTGATGACGGTGAAGGGACCAAACAACATGAAGTTAGATTTCCTAAACAATGTTTAAGTCAAGTGTTGATAAAAACACTTTGCCAACCATAACTTATCACTTTGAAATATGCTTGTCATGATACTTTTTAGCTCATTCTTTATAGAGTATTGCTTTCTTATAAACATTTAAGAAAAATCCATCCATCTCATTAAGTTGGAGTAATTTTATTTTTTTTTAAATCTTTAGCAACTTTAATATCAAAGTTCTAAGTCTTCATATCCCAATATGCTCTGTGTTCCAACTCTATAGGTAAGTGACAAGCCTTTCCATGGACCAACCTAAATGGACACATCCTAATCGGTGTTTTAAATGTCGATCTACTAAAATGCATTATCAAGTGTTCTAGACCAATCTTTCCTTGAGGCAACCACTATGTTCTTAAGGATTTGCTTTGATTTCCTATTTGAGACCGTAACTTGACCACTTATTTATGGATGATAGGGAGTTGCAAAAATATTCCCCCTCATCAAGCAAAAATTCTCTCTTTCATTGTCGCAAAACAACTTTTATACCATATATGCTAGATCACATATGAATTCAAAAGAGAGCCTTTAATCTAGTACATAAATGATATAAGCTGAAGTGAGCTTTTTTAAAAAAAAGTTCAAAAGCTTACAAACAATCTTTAGCAAAGTTAAATGATGCATCTTTAACTAACGAGCTAAAAAGAAGTTTAGCTATCTTAGAAAAATATTTGATAAAACATCTATAGAACCTAGCTTTTTAAGTGGCATCATTGAGTTTTCAATAATTCCTACACACTTTTTATCAATTATTGTTCTAGTTGAAATGATTTTGTTATTGTCATTCTTTACAATATGTAATTGGATAGATGATTCCAACATCTAAAAGCTTTAGAAACTCAACCTTGACAACCTCTTATATACACAAATTCAATCTTCATTATAGTTGTATTGTGGGCTTAAAAGCCTTATTCTTTATTTTTTATACATATATAAAGAAGGGTTATTTATTTAAATATTCTAATGGTCTAACCCAAGGTAGTTTTATGTTTTCTAAGCATTCTAAGTAATTTACCTCTTCTAATGTAATTAAAACACCTTTAATAAAAATGTACCTTAGATAAAAAGGTAATTGCTTGAGATTAAGTTAAGGTGGTTGCTATATTGATGGCTTATAAGGACTCGTACTTTTTTTAGAGCTTTAGACCATGACCAACTTTGTATTATACATGGACGATTGACTTCCAAATATTGAATACATTATTTTGCTTTTCCTTCTTTGTTGAAATAGTTTTTGAATGGAATATACATGACTTAAGTGGTTCCCTTGGATGGTTTTCATAAAATATAGCCACAACCAAATTATTAACATTATCAATTTGGAAGCATGAATCGATCTCATGAATATTTTAAAGCATCAAAGAAATTTAAAATGACTTATCCATCTTGAATTCTTATAATTAGCTTGTCTTGTTACACATTAATCAATGTCCTTCCGGTAGCCAAGAAATATGAGTTAAGGATAAAATGAATGTCATGATTTTCCTTTATATCGAAAAAAATAAAGTTAAAAAGGAATATGAATTTGTCTATCTTCACTAAAACATCTTTGAGTACTCTTTTTGGATGCTTCATTGACCTATATATTAGTGTCATGCTAATTAATATCACAATTGCTAACATTTAACAATTTCTTATAATGTATAATAATAGTATGATTGATCTATTTCCACATTAGAATGATAAAAGATATTCCTTCATTTGTTCTAAAAATAAAGGAATATGAGATGCATTTTTTACACCTAATGTAAATGTCAACTTGTCAAATGAATAAAATTGTAGTTGTTCACTTTCAAATAGGGAAAAGAACAACATCAGTAAAATTAATCAAGTTTATGACCAAAGAGCACATGAATTAATTGACCAAGGGATTAGAAGTCATGATCAGTCAAGAGGGTTAGAAGCCATGATCAACTTGGAAAAAATAATCGACCATAGAGATAAGAGTTCACATGATTAACAAGAACATTAAATCCTATTAAGTATAGAAGTCCTTTATAGAATAAACTAGCAATTATTATAATTTAGTTACGATTCATATGACTACCAAGATGGAGACATACATACATAGAAATTCCAATTATATTAGAATTCATAATGTGAACTCCTTATTTGTTATAAATAATCTATATGGGATTAGGATATGATATTTAAGTGAAACTTAGACTTTGTAAAAATAAAAATTGGTCATCCAATAGCTTGTATCGATGATCATCCTTATATATGTAATTTTGTTCATAAGCTTTTCTGTTGTTTATGTCTTTCCATACAAAGTTTCTTTACATTTATTGCTTTTTTTCTTTTTATATTGTTCATTTCTTTATAATTCACAAGCTTTGCCATGATCATGAGTAACTCATCTAAATCATATAAATTTAGTTAAATAAGATCCATTTATTCTATAGCATTAAACAAAGTGATTCAAAAAATCATGGTGGTTATATCATACATTACAATTATATAAAACATATACCCCTAGCATGTCATTCTTATTGCATGATTATGGACATATAACAAAGAACATAAAAGATTTGTTAAATTCACTTTCAATTTTCTCACATATCATTCTTCACTAGAATAATGGTTTGAGTTTTTTTGTTTGTCCTTCAATTTTTTTAGCCATTATTTGTTTTTAAATTGCATCCTTACAAATTAGGTTAAATAAGATTTTAGGCTCATAATTTATTTTTTATAGAGTTCTCGAGGTCTCGAAAAGATGTTCCGAAGTTAAATTAATGTTTGATTTGACAAGATATCATTTGATTTTATTGGTTAATAATAACTAACTCTTTAGGTACCAAATCTAATATTTAAACAAACATGTATCATTATTTTTTTGTTACTATGTTGTCAACGCATTTTCTCAATGAATTGCCTTAATAGTTTTTACAATTACATTTTTGGTCCTTTTAGTTTTCTCTTTTTTTTAGTCCAACACTTTATTTCTATGTATCAGTCCTTGAGTTTGAGAAAAGATAGAGAGCATTGCCAAAAGACAATGAAAGAGAGAAAATATTTGGTTGGCCATATCTTGGCAATGGAAAAAAAATCATTCTTAGTGTCAATGAGTTTATCTTCTAGAAAAGAGTTTAATACTGGTGTTGCTTTTCTTTAAACATGCCAAAAAAAAAAGATTGATGTCCATTTAGTTTTCTTAATATGGCTGATTTTTATATTTAAAGTGATTTTAGGATATTTGGACATTGGAAATAGATTTATTGAAGTTCTTAGAGTGTTTTTGAGATGTTTTTAGGTGAAAATGAGTTCTTGAAAACCTGTGTAAATGAAGTGTTTTCAAGACAATACATCGTTTGTTTTTTTTAAAGGTGGACCCATGCAAAAACAAAAAAAAAAAAGAAACGAAAAATTAAATATTGTTAAGCCTCTAGAATCACAAGCTCCATTAATATATATATATACATGCATTGTGACCCGATATTCATTTTGCATATATATATAGACGATCTTATATTGACAACTACACCCTTTAAGGAGCAGTAAGATTACTAGAAAAAAACAGGGAGAAAACTAAATGCATCTCACATGTGAACCCTAAGTTCTGTACTTAGATTGGAAGCAGAAGATCGTCTGAGAAAACTATACATTCACGAGATGATGACAGCTCAATTTTTAAATCTTAGGAGATATCCACTTGCACAATTAGGATATCCTTGTATTTAATATTTTAATTTGTAAAATATTTAAAAAAGAGCTGAATACGTTGAGAGATAAAAATATTGGTTTCAGGGGGGAGTAATAAGACTTGGGAGTAGTTTTTTTTTTTCCTTCTTCTTGTCAGTAGTGAAGTGGCAATGAAAGGGAAATGTATAATGTGGAAGGGACTGCAATGGAGCATTACATGGCTGGCTGTTCCCGAAAATATTGATCTGGAAAGGAAGCAGATGGAGCAAGAGAGGCTGTGATTTTGGAACGTTGCTCTTAAATTTGTGCACATGGGAACAAGGCTGTCTATTTTCTGTGCTTGAGGTAGGGAAATATGCCCTAGGTGCCCACACAGCGGGGTGCCCACGCAGAGAGGCTCCTTCCCTAATCTTGTCTTAATAAACCCTAGACATGCTGGGGCCACCTGCCCCCCACGGGTCCTCCAAGATTGAAACAATCTCGACGGTTACAAAATGAATTACCGGATGTTTACCGGTGGCTAACCTGAAATGACAAGGCTGACAAGCTGGTGAAGTTCACGCTGCGTCTGGGTGTGTAGGAATTGCGTTGTATTATTATATATAATCCCATATAAATAATAAGGAAGGAAGAGTGATCTCGTATATCATAATGAACTTTTAAAGTTTTTATAATAAAAAAAACATTACTCTCTTAAGACAATCAAGACAGCAATCAAATAAAAAATCAATCCAGGATTAAGGAGCAATACACGGCAATATAAAACGTAGGAGTACAAAATATATAGAAGTTGATTAGTTGTAAATATAAAATATATGGATATATTTTCTTATATATATAGCTTGTAATATTGTTATTGTTAGGTTTTAATACATGTAATAGTTTTCTATATAATGAAGAATTCTACACCATAAGCAATTATTGTGGTTTAATTAAGAAATATGTTTTTGATATTTTTGTTTTTACATCTTACCAAAAGTTATTCAAAATGCATATTAAATTAAAGCTTATGGTATATATGAACTTTCAAATGGTTTAGGAAAATAGAATTTATTATAAACTATATATATCAAGAAATTATGATTCAAATATATCATTCAAGAACTTAATTTCCTCATCTTTTCTTCTTCTTCTTTTTTCAACATGGTATCGATATTTTAATATTTCTATTTTAATCTACATATGTGGCAAGACAGACTTAGTATACGTTTTCTTTTTAATAGATGCTAAAATTTTATTGGTTAGGACTAATATATATATATATATATATATAAAAGTAATTCATATACCATAATCATATGATGCACTTTGAATTGAATCAATTATACTATTATTGATTGATTGATTTGTTGATGTTATATAGATTTTTAAATATTTGATATGCAAATATTTTGATTTTTTTAACTTAAATGTATCAAATTCTATTTTTTATATTTAAATATACAAAATTTTAAATTATTTTTAATCTAGTGTTTTTGTTAGAATATGTCTAATACATTAAGATGTGTCCTTACTTAAGATTGCAAAATGGTATTTGTTAAATTTCAAAATTAGTACCATTCACTCATAAATAAATTTGTACAAGTACATACACTCAAGTACAAAAAATAAAAATGTATACACTTGATTAGAAATACAATATAGTATTTATGCACATGCGATGAATGTATAAGCATGCTGACATGTCAATTTAATAGGCATGTGAGCATGTACGTATTTGCTAGTATTTAATAGATGATTTTCATTAGAATAATTTGAAACTTTGTATATTAAAATAGCAAAAATAAAAGTTAGTATACTCAAATAGAAAAAACAAAAAGAATTCAAGCATAAAATGAATAATAATTTAAAAAATATATTATTATCAAATATTCATAAATAAGTATTTCAAAGTTAAGTACTTAAGCTCAAGTTCTTTCTAATAAAATTTATTTAAACGATAAAAGAAAAGTAAAAGATCTATTTTATTAGTGAGAACATATAAATTAAATAATAATTGAGCATGTAATCACCTGGTTTTATCCCTTAATTTTTTTAAAAAAAAAAAGCAAGAAAAAGAAATTTAAGAAAAAAATACAGAAAAAAGGAGAAAAAAAAACGGTGAGGCAAAAGGTTGAATAACCCAAGTATCAATGCTTTAGAACATGTTTGGTAACATGGTTGGCCGCGCGTTTGTCAAAAAAATAAAAAAAATTTGTTTAAAATTAATTTTTTGGTATTTTTGGATCATTTTGATGTGTTGATGTCAAAAATAAATTTTAAAAAATAAAAAAATATTATTTTAATGCATTTTCGATTGAAAAATATTATGAAAAACAATTGTTATCAGAATACCAAACACTAACTTAGGAGATTTGATAATCACCTATATCTTTTATGTTGGTTGGATATATCCATTAATTTTTCTAATTTAGTTGTTTATTGTTGAATTACAAAAAGTTTAGGTGATTATCTGCATTAGTTTTATTAAATTAGGATTAATTGAATATGATGCAATTTAGGATTTTTAATTTTGTTTCAACATGTTAAAAAAAGTTTTAATTTATTTATGTGATTTTTTTTCTAGCGTGAAATTGCTTTTGGAGACTTGATGTGGATTATGTGATATTCAAGGTATTATATTTAAATTTTATTTTATTTTATTTTTCCTTTTATTAATAACTGCAGTTTGAAAATAGTATAATCATATTTTGATTATGAAAAATATCAAGTAATTTTTTGAAGTAATTTTTTGATTGGTGATGAAGCTAGTGTTCAACTAGCCTCCTGTTTTCATATAGTTTAAGGTTGTATATGTATATAATTTAAGGTAGGCCAACAAGTTAAAATGGCTAATAGCCATGTGTAGGCCAGCCAACTATTTTTATTTTTTTGTGGTAATGTGTGTTTGGTTTTTTTTTTTTTGTGCTTAAGGTTGTAGTTCTATTTAGTTTTTTTTAGATATAATATCTAAGATTGATTTTTAATTTTTATTATTTCTTTTAATTTTGTTTTTGTTATATATTGTAATGTATTTTGAGGTTGATAGATTAATGCGAGGTTAAGGACAACATCTTTACTTTTTTATCTAGACAAAATGAAAATGTCATTGCAGAATATCCTAGAAGTTGAGTCATTTGATCCCCTTTGATCTAGTACTAAACAAGGCTTAAGTAAATAAAAGTGATAGCAATTATGAAATTAAATGAATTAGTATATATGAAGTCTGATCTACTCCAATGTTTTGAGTTGCATAGTAACTAGGGGTATTACAATTGTTTACTTTTATGTCAAATGGCAACTTAAAATATGAGTATGTATAGCACTTAAAATTTGTGACTTGTTAAGTAATCAAGTGCATTTATCATAAATATTTATATTTGTGTCAAAAGATGAGTGATAACTTATAAAAAACCTGAAGAAAAAAAGAATGAATTTATCTTTCTCGTTTGCTACCTTGTTTATAGTAGTAGCAAGGAGTAATTGCAGGATGAATGTTGCATGATTGAATTATGTTGCTTGCATGATACATATGATTGAGTTTGAAAGTCTGTACAGAGGTTTGAAATGGAGAAAATAGGTATACTTAGTTTTTTTTTTTTTTGATATTGCCTATGAACTAACTTAAGGTGTTGAAAGTTGAACCTACATAAAGTTATTACCCTTTGTTTTTATGTATTTTGCTTTCTTAAGGACAAGAAAACATTCAATTTTAAGGGTATTTGATAAAGGAATATATTGCACATATATTTTAGTCATTCATGCTTTATTCTAGAGTATTTTGTGTGACTCTTAATGAGTTGTCTAAAGTTTTAGGTATCTTTGAGAATTATTTACTTCATGGGGATTCAATGTACTTTTCATGTTTTTAACAATTAGAGTATGCTGAATTTGGGATTAGATAAGGAGACAAACAATGGACTACGCTTAGAGTTCAAAGACTAGTTAGCCTATCCTAGACAAGCCTAAACACTAATTGGTTTTTAGGTTACAACAAGAGTAATACAACTCCATTGCATGCGTTCTCTACCTTTCTAAAATGATGACACATAGGCCTACAATTCTTATGACAAGAAAAGAACTTAGTTTTGTTGTTTTGAAGTCCAAAAAACAAGTCAAAACACAGAGTGTAAATCAGACTAGGAATCCATACAACCTAGACGTTGTCTTGGTTTGGCCCATGTCTCGAGTGCTAGATGTCCAACAACTGCAAAACTAGTTTTGTTGGAATGAAAACTTAATTCTCTACAGTTGTTCCAGAAACAGAGAAGTCTTAATTGACACATTTTCTGTCCCAAAATTGACCCACAATATCAGGAAAAAAATAAAGTAAGAATCTATGATACATAAGAAAAATGATTTCCTTTCGCTAGACTATAAAAACTATTTTAGGCAACAGCTAATAGATTTTTTTGATACTCTAAACACACCATAAAAAAGAGGAGGTGGCATCTAAATAATAATGACAACATATATTAATTAATTATGTTAACTAAATAAATTTATAAAACTATTAGTTTAGTTTAATCTTATTCAATCTATTTTAATAGTTATTTTAATTCATTATCAATTATATATCTATATAAATTCAAATTTCTACACATTTATTGAAAATTAAAACTCATCAATAAAATTCATAAAATATAAAAACAAACTCGTTAAATAAGTTATTATTTATTTCATCACAAAACACCAAAGTAAAAAATTCAACATAAGTTTCATAAATTTACAAACAAATAACATTTTTAAAAATCTAAAACAAACCATAACATTTAAAAATACATGTTCAAATAAAAAAATATGAATCAGAACATGGATGCTGACAAACTAAGTAACCACCAAAACAAAATACATATACTATAAAAATATGTAAAAAAAAAAAAATTAAGGTGGAGAATCCTCAATAAAATTTGAATTAGAACATGGATACTGACAAATCGAGTGTTGTGGTGACCAGATTTGTTGTGAGAAGTTGAATTGTGTTGAAATTGAGGGGGGACGATTTTTTGTAGAAAAAAATACATAAGAAAGAATAAGAAATGGGGAAGAGGAAGAGGGGGGTTGATCGCCAAGTCATAAAATAAATATTATTGATAGATTTACCGATGAAATTATTTCGTTGGGCATTCTCTCGGTCATTTTATCGATAAAAAGTGTTACGTCCCTATACAATTTGCCTTTTTTAATCCCACTATAATTTTATCTCTAATTCCATTGATATATAGCAAGGGATTATTTATGTCGATATATTTACAAACGAACTTTACCGTGTGGTTTATTCTGTCGGTTAAGTCATCGGTATATACCGATGGAATGTTTTTGTTGGTGTTTACCAATGGATATAACAATGAAAAATTATGTCAGTAAAATTCACCACAATATACCAACGAAAAAATTACATCGGTGATTTTGTTTGTATTCGCTAAATTTCTGTGAAGGTTGACTAAGTTGGCCACTTTCAAGGCTTCACTAGAGAAACTCTGAAACAAACGTTATTGGAGACCACCTGAACTTGGTCGAGGAGATGCACACCTTTATTTTGGATCTATCCTTGCTCCATTTAGAGGTCTATAGCTTCACATTTATTCGCTTGGAGGTGCTAACTTGATCAACCTAAAATTTGAAATTGCAGTGATGGTTGATCATGGACAAGATGTTGGAGATTTTTATGGAAAAATTAGGATGTAAACGTCCAGTTTCATAAAAATAGAGATGTAAGGAGGATGGTCTTCTTCCATTTGTAAAAAAGTCATGCCAAGTTGAGGTCTATAACTCCACAATAAGCTCTTGGAAGGTGCAAACCCATTAATCCAAAATTTCTAATGAAGGAGATGAACAGTGGATGAACGACGCGTCGTTTAAGTTAAACCCCTAGAAATTAGATTTTTTAAACTAGGATCTAACAAATTTCATTTTAGTCTATGTTTTTCTAATTGCTTTTAATTATACTTGTATTTGCCTCTCAAAATCTTGATTTCATACAATTTCACATCTATCAAACTCAATCATCAGCCCCAAAGTATAATGTCATTTTTATCTTAGTCTTTGTTTTCGAAGCATTTGGACCCTTAATTAACCATCAAACTTTTAATTTTCTTCAATTTGACCTCTGATTTGGTCAATTTCAACCCTTGAAGTCTTACGCCTTTTTATGATTTGGTCCTTGATTTTAAATTTCTTTAATGAAACCCCTAATTGGCTATTAAACTTTAATTTTTTTCACAATTTAGCACCTGATTTTAACAATTAAACTTTTCAAAGTTCAAATTCAATCCCCAAACTTTAATTTTTTCAATTAACATCCACATTGACTCCAAAAAATTGATTTTCCTAGCAATTAAGTCCTCAATAAAATTAATGAAGCCTTCCAAAATCCTCATTAAGTCCTTACTCATTCAAATTTGTATTTTTTTTACCCTAAATAAAAATATTTTCATCGAATGGGTTTTTGTCAATCTAAATTGGGTCGCCAATTTTGCCAATTTTGTACATTATAGTCCTCTAATTTTTTCACTTGTCATTTTGGTCCTTCACCATCAACTTGGACAATCTTGTAGGCATTGTTCATGTGTATTCTCTTGTATTTTTGGATTTTATTTTTTATTTTTTATTTTTCTTTTCTTAATTTGCTTGTGGGGTAAAAAATGTGTAATAACAGATGTTATAAATGTATTCCTAAATGAGAATCTTTAAGAAGAAGTGTGTATGACACAACCTGAAAATTTTAAATCTAAAGAATTTTCCAATAAAGTATGGAAGTTATACAAATCCATTTATAGATTTAAGTAAGCTTCAAGGAGTTGTAATATCCATTTAAATAAGATAATCAATTAGTTTGATTTCATTGAAAAAAACATGGATGAGCTTTGTGTTTATAAAAAGGTTAGTGAGAGTGAAGTTGTTTTTATAATATTACATGTAGACGACATATTATTAATTAAAAATAACATTTCTTTACTACTTTGTAAAGATATGGTTATCTAAGAATTTCTCCATAAGGTATATGAGAAAAGCAACTTATATACCTATATACTGAGAATAAAGATCGATAGAGATAGATATGATTTCATATACTTTAAATATAAGATCCATAATGTATACAATGCTATATACAAGACTAAATATATTTTATGCTTTGAGCATAACGAGTGAATACTAATTTAATCTAGGTAAATGTTATTAAAATATAGCTAAAAACATTCTTAAGTACTTAAGAAGAACTAAGAATGTTTTTCTAGTCTATGTAGGAGATTAACTAGTAGTTCATGGTTATTTAAATATTAGTTTTCAATAAGATATTGAAAATGTAAAACCCAATTTGGTTATGTTTTAATCTAAATAAAGAGATTCAAATAAGTGACTAAAATAGATTTTACAACTAAAGTTGAGTATATCTTTGTGTTTCAAAGGACAAAAAAAAAAGTTGTTTAGATCAAGAAATTCATCAATAAAACTAGGTGTGGTTCTTACCATTGTTGATCTAGTAGCTTTGTATTATAATAACAATATAGCCATTACACAAACAAAGAACCAAGATCTCATCAATTATCTAAAAATATACTTAGACAATTTCATTTGATTAGAGAATCATATAAAGGAATAGATGTAAGGATAGGGCAAGTACCCACTAAAAGAGTCTTATAGATCCTCTTACTAAGCCACTATCCTAGTATTATCATTAAGTACAATGATACGGTATTTGATGCATAAGTGGTTGGCTTTAGTGCAAGTAGAAGATTGTAAATATATATGTCATGTAACCAATTGGTTGGTTACACGTTGCATGGACTTTGTTCATGTAAACATATTTAATTTCAATAAAAAATTTATTTATCTTTAATATTCATCAAATATTTAATTAATGAATCTAGAGTAAAGATAAAATTCTTGGGACAAAAATACTTTATAAAAGAAATTATAAAATTATTATAATTATGGGATTTCTATTGCATCAAAACACTATTTCTAAATGCTACTAGTCAATGCTCTATTAAGACTAGAAATTAATTAGATTTATTGATATCGATACATATTATGTTATTTTCTTTACGAAAAGAAGTAGTTGTTCTCATAAGTTGAGATATGAGGAATGCCATCACCCAATTTTTGACTCTTTTTATTTTTATCTTATAAAAATAATGAAAAATGATGGAAAAAATGGAAAATGAAAAAATGAATTGAAAAAAAATGAAATGAATGAAGAATAAATTGAAATTTGGGTCAAAACAACATAAATTGAAAGTTTTGGGACTTAATTAAACTTTGGATTAGTTTAATTAATCAAATCAATTAATTGAAGAATTGATTAGTTTTAGGACTTAATTGAACTTGGAATTAGTTTAATTAATAAAACCAGGGGCTTAATTGAAGAAATATCAAAGTTTGGGGCTGATTCGGGTCCAAAATATAAGAAATTAAAATACAAGGACCATTTTATAAATGGTGCTGAAAGAAAAGGGTTCAATTACAATTTACCCAGGGGCCTGATTATACAATTTCAAGACTTCAATGACCAAATTGCAAATGGCCATCCCTATCCCAAAATGGCGTCATTTCAAATAACATTATTCATCTTCTTCACTTTATCAGACAAAGAAAAAACGGACGTTAGTTGCCTAAGCCCCCATGAAGCATGCCATTATTTAGGCATGAACGCATGGCATAATCTGGCTTTATAAAAGCCAGAGAAAGGCCATGACCAAAAGGAGGCAGTAAAACAGAAGCACGAAAACTAGAAAAACATAGGGGGATGAGTGGAAAAACCAGAGTGATACAATTCGGGCAATGAAAAAATAATTAAATTCAGATTCTAATGTAAAATACATGATAGTTATAATTTTTAATTAGACTGTTGGATCATGCCAAAATTTTACATGAAGTATCCTGACATGTTGTCCTACATTGGGTTAAAAGTTCAGATCAATCGGGGTTTGGGAAGGCATCGCAAAACTGGTCAACTGAAGTTGTACGAATTTTGTTATTTACTTCCTTTTGATTTATAGACTTCGAATTTGGT
>Ga0325414_1000605_pt1 | contig 30339 bp, 17 predicted proteins | sample PopdelMetagenome_8_FD_206183 | JGI IMG/M metagenome (GOLD analysis project Ga0325414, IMG submission 206183) | Populus deltoides microbial communities from Bellville, Georgia, United States - Leaf-PdKOR-R3 | ecosystem: Host-associated > Plants > Phyllosphere > Phylloplane/Leaf | place: USA... | reverse complement strand
TTTTTTTTGCCCTTGATGCTTATCAAAATTAAAAGATAGAAGGAAAAAATCAATATAAACACCAAAATTTAGAGTTAGAAATTGAAAATCAGTGGTTGAGAAACAAAGAGGATGGTTCATGGTTGTGCAATGCTTACGCTTTGGTAGCAGCATATATTGTGAAGAGGGGATGTGAAGGCATGACACTAGAAGCTCCAGAGCCAATATTAACAATGGCACCTCTTTTCCTCTGAATCATCCCTGGTAAAACTGCTCTAGTAACTCTACTAGTGCCCTCCAAATTCACTCTAACAATGTCCATCCAAACTTTCTCATCCACCTCGTGGAAAAACCTGGCTGCGGGGTACGTGATTCCCACGTTATTTATCAACAAACCAACATCTAGTCCCTCTACGGCCTTTTCTATAACTCCTTGGACAGTACGAGTGGAAACTTTGCTTGAAAAATCAAACACCACTGTCTTAATCTTGATGCCTGGATGTTCTGCTAGGATTTCACTCGAGACTGTTTTGAGCTTGTTGGGGTTTCTACTCACTAATATAAGGCTTAGACCCTTTTGAGCTAGTTGATGAGCAAAGGCTTTGCCTATACCGTCTGTAGCTCCAGTGATTACAGCCCAGGAGCCATAGTCTTTGAGATCCTTTTTGGGTCTGAGAAACGTTGCATACACCCAGTTGAGAAGAAGGGTTGAGGTTTTGAGGAAGGAGATAAATCCAAGGGATGAGAAAAGAAGAAGCCACATGGGCTGGGTTAAGAGGTGGTTGATGCCTGCTGAGAGCATTCTTCTTCTTCTCTTTTTCTTGGTGCTTTTGATGAGAAAGAGTATGATCTATTTTGCTTGTGTTCAAAGACATGCAAGGACTTTCGGCTGGTCCCTGGTAATTGCAATGATATATGTATGATGATCAGCTAGCAATATTGACGTTTACGCCTCAGCTGTCAATTTGGCCATGATTCGTGTGGGTGCATGTGGTTATCACATTATAGCTGTGAGGTCACTCGTACCTCTCTCTCGAATGTATGCCAGTACAAATTAACGGCTAGCTGCAATGAACAAACTAGCTAGTTGCCGGAAAGGAAGAGTACTCGGCATGCAAGAGGTTCAGTTTTCTGGTTTAAAAATTAATCTGGCGCTAGATAACTGTTTGATTAACCCTTCAAACCGAGCTTCATGCGACTTGACACAGAATAAGGTTTGGTCCACAGCAAAGAACGGGTCATTGTCGAGTGGCTCTGGTCTGGCTCAAATGGTCTGCTATGCAAAGGAAGTGGGTGTGCTTTTAAATAATGTCTGGTCCACAGCTGCCACTGCCACTGCCACTCCTGCCAGTTGAATAAAAACTTACTGATATTTTTCTTATATTTGCTCCAGGGGCAATGTTAATATGAATAAATGGAAGATCTTAATCGGGTTTTACACAATTATATAAGTTAATTAAATTAATTAACTCCCAAAATTGAGCTAACAGTTTTATCGAAAAATATTTTTATCGGTATTTATATTTTTATCAATATTTACATTAATTAACTCCAAGGGCAACGTTTGTGATTATTTTACAGACAGGATCACGGATGAAAAATATCTGTCAGAAAAACACTCGTTGGTAATTTCTGGTATGTTATTTTGTCCGTCGTTAATAAAAATACCGATGACTTTACAGACAAACTATGTGCGTCAAAAAAAATTACTCATTTCATTCCATCCGTAATTTTCTCGTTAATATTTAATATATCATCAACAAAAGAACCTTATGTAAATCTTTCGGTGAGTTAACAGTTATAGTAATATTTACAATATTTTTTTTTCAACTTTCTGAAATATACCGACGTATTGATTTTGTCGGTGGGTTAACAGTAATATTAGTATTTACTATAATTCTTTTCCAACTTTCTGAAATATATTAGATAACCCCGTCATTAATAATTTCTAAAATATTTTTGAAACCAAGTGAAATCAATTCTGAAGAGTCAACGATTGAAATCGGTGATTGAGGTGTAGATGGACGAAATTGAAGGACACTTGTTTGCATTCATCTACATTAATCTATTGATAGTATCTTAGCGAAGCAAGTGAGTCAAGAGGGAGAGCATCAACTAGGTCATATGTTAACGGGGCAAGTTGGGAAGGAATTTATTTTGTTCATGGGGTTCTCTTGACATAACTACTTTGCATTTTCTAGACGAGGTACGTACGTAGTCAATTAGGTTGGATCTATTTATAATTTACATGACAAACGGTGACATCTAAAGTTCAGTACAGTCATGAATATCCATTGAATAAAAAAACCGTCTTTTCTAGTACTAGCTGAGGGTGCTATGTAAGCTCCGATATCCGCACTGCAACAGTCCATTGTTTGAAGAAATTGAGTACAATTAATTGGGTTGTGGTGAATATATTGTTTATTTCTAAGTTTAAAAATTCTTGATAGTCTCTAAGAGAGGTGTTCCTGAACTTCAAAAAATTAAAAAAGGGCACGCAGACACGGGAGAGAAACCAAGGTTAGCCACTAGTCACCACCAATTTTCACATTCCTCTTATCACTCACAAAGCTATATCTCAATTTTTCCTACAAAAGGGTATAAACAAACGTGGATTATTTTCCACAAGCAGATTGGATTCTCTGCACCCTAAAATATGATGGCAGAGGATCAATGATGGTAAAGAATTTCAATGTGAACAACAATAACGAAAGGAATGGGGTAAATATCTATGATACAAGTTGCATATCCTGACGCTTAAGGCTGTAACTGTGGTCCAGAACGGAGATGGTCACAGACTTCGTTACAAAATGGTTCCCAAAAGCCATATATGCAAGAAAAGCCAATAGGCAATAAGGCCTAGCCTCGCCCTGGGACGGCTCATTAGTACTCGGCCGCCAGATACCCTGCATAGGTAGAAAGCAGCTTAGTTTCAAGTTGGTTCACTGAATTGAATCCCACTGACAATAAAAAACAGGTGAAGACTGATTAATACATATCCTCATACCCACCAACTTATAAAGTGATCACATTGAAAGTGCAATACGAAGAGTTAGAAACAGCAATTTGAGCTTTCCTTATTTTTTCCCTTACTCCCTAATTATTCATTTATGCGGTTTTAGCACTTTACCATATGCTGTCGATTCGATCTGCAGCTGACTTTCCTTGTTTCGGAATGAGACCTGATGTGTTAAGAGACTTGAAAACATGACCTGTCATAAAAAATGATACAAGATAAAGTTTTCAATCCAAGAAACTTCTATCCAGGAGAAGGAAGCCGTAGAATGCAAACCTTTGTCCTCATCAGTTTCCTCGTGGTTGATCAGACTACCAGATTCCAGATCAACATTGAGTGCAAGATGGTCTGTTGATCCTTTTCGCATAGTTCGCACATGAGCAGCTGAGGCAGTAGATGAGGCAACAGGAGATATTCCATTCTTTCCAACTGGTCCCTGAAAATGCATCAGGAAGAAAAAGGTTTAATAGAGGCCGCTTCTGAAAAAAGTTGACAAAGCATTATGAATCTCCCAACGCAGAATTTAGAAACAGAAAGGCTAATCTTACTTAATAGGATCAGCAAGTAACTTGTGGTGTGACATGATTACTCTTCCTACTGAATTACTTTATATGCACTTAATATTGGCCTAAAAAGAGAAACTAAATTCGCACAAGAGAAATAGATTGTGTACACATGAAATTGCTATGCATTGCAATTGCAGTAGTGGTATCGTGCATTTGAAATGGATTTTTTCAGCCAAACTGTCAGCAAATCTAAGAAGTTCCCGTGGTGCCCACAAGGGACAGCATGTTAAGAAATTGAAATGCACAACAAACAGGCGTGTTGCACTTGTCAGAAGAATCTGCTAAAAGCTCCATAATAAGTTAAAAAACAAAAAAAAAATTGCTGGAAAGAACAAGTCAGCAGGAAAACAAACCATCCATGCCAGCATATCACTTTAAGAACACATATTTGGAAAGATGCGATGATAAATTGCACTTTGATCATATGGGCCATCACTAAATTATTGATATATGGGGTAACAAAATCTCTGCAACTAAAACAAGATGCTAAATTCTTGCTAGTGTCAGGAACAGTAACAGGAAATTCCAAAGGACCACATAACTGAACATAAGGAAAAAGAGGGGAAAATCACTGCATGTGGGAGAACAGAAGCAGGCATGCATATCAAGGTCTCCATTTATTTTGGGACTTCTCTAACATGATATTATCTTCCAGGGAAAGCAAAGGCATCCCAAATGTTTCACTGCCACTCAGTGGGCATAGAGTTGTAAAAGCAGAAGGAATGTTCATGGTGTAGTAGTGCACATATTCATGGTGTAGTAGTGCACCCCATGTTCATCTCTTATGCTTTGACTAAAACAAGAATGTAGAAGTCTACACCTGTTGGCAATTTATCTGGAGTCCACAGTTAAGAGGCCCATCAAAATTAAATGTCTTATTAGGTAACAAAACATATATCAAGACTTCGGCGGCTAAGTGATAGTGGAAGTCCGTCATGGAAAACATGACATAAAGAGTATTTACCGCTTCTTCAATTTCAGATATTTCTGAGACAGCAGGTGGAGGTGCCTCAAAGATGCTCCTTTCCTGAACAATCTCTGGCTTAGCAGCTCTACTTTGAAGTGAATCTTCAAGCACTTTAATCTTGGATGACAATTCATCTATAATTTTCTGGCTCCCAAGTAACTTTATATCAAGTTCCTCAGCATGGGAAATTGAATTATCAACTTCCAGGAGAAGGGCCATGATCTGTTTTTCCAACGCTGCCAGCAATCCCTGCTCACCGGAGGATTTTTGTTCCCCAACAAATCCATGATCTCCAAATATATCAATAAGCTTCTCTAAACCAAAGAATAGCTCAGACATTTCATTCTTCATCTTTTCGTAGTCTTGCCTATTTCTAAATTGGGTTTCAGTTTCCTCTTTCAGATTCTCAATTTCAAGAATCCTTGTTGACAGCGTTGATTGTAGCTCTTCTTTGTCATGAGATAATGTATTTAATTGGTTATGCAAATCACTTATGCTATCAACAATGTAAAACAATTTCTTTACATCAACTGAACTATGAGGTTCCAAACCTCCTACTTCTGAATCTTCAAAAGGAATTTCAATCCTACTTATCTTCTCAAAAAGGGTTTTCAATTGCGATGCAGACATGAGAGGTTCTTCGGCCTCTGGAACAAGCAGCATTCACAAATAAGTTAGTAGAGAGCAAAATAGCTAATTAGATTTTAAAAAAATTACCAGAAATATTCACCTTGATCTTTCACCAACAGATTACCTTGTAAAGCTGACAGTTCAGCTTCCTGTTCCATTAACTTTTCCTCCATAGCTTGGTAGTCTTTTACTTTGAGTCTCAACTCTTTGCATGAATTTTGTAATGCTTCGACATCAGTCTCAAACTCCAAAACCCTATTTTTTAGTATAACGCATTTTTCTGTGGCTTTTTCTGAAGTTGCTGTGCTTTCCACCAATTTGTTCTGCAAGTCTTCTATTGTTGCAGCTGCCACATTACTTGAACTCTCAAACAGTTTAACCAGATTTTGCACTCTTGTTGCAGCTAATGACAACTTCTCTGCTATCATGGCATATTCTCTTTCATCAAGCCTTTGCTGATGCTCTGTGTCCTCTGCACCAGCTTCACTTGCTTCTTGAATGGGATTACAGTTCAACTTTTCAAGCTCAGGAATAGAGCTTAGTTCCAGTAGCTTGTTCGTAACTTCAAACTGCAGTTCTCTAGTGGCATTAGTACAAGCAGATAGCAAAATTTTATGATCTTGTTCTAATTTGGCTATGGTTTTCTCATGTTCCTCTTTAAGCAGTTCCAAATTCTTCATTTTTTCTTTCAAAGACCCCATGTTTTCAAAAACAGAACTTACAGCATCCCTGCTTATCCTTAATTTTCTCAATAGTGCTTCAATAAATTCATTTGTGAAAATTGAGAAACCTTCAAAATTTTCTGCAAGATTTTTGTTTCTCAACCGAAACTCTTCAACAGTCTCCTTAAAATACAAGGGAATGTTATCAACATCCACTGCATTCACCTGACCGTTAACAATTCCGCTGTTCACCCTATTGCCAAGGTCATATGGAAAAGGTTTTGTCACACACGAATCTTCCTGGAAAAGAATTCAATTTAAAGACATTGATCAGAAATAGCCCAAAATCCTTCAGCAAAACCAAAAAAATAGGAAAAAATGAAAATTATTACCTCCATCACATAGTAACTTTTCAGTGCTTCCAGATCTGTGTCAACGAAGTGAACTGTTATGTCATTGAGAATGAGATCAATATTTTTCAAGCTCTCAAACTGCTTCTCAAAATGTTGTCTGACCATGGACAATAAACTCTCATTTTTCATAATAATTTGAAGATCACCAAGGTGATGCATGAGCTCCACAGACCTGCTTTCTAAGCTGCCGCTGGTTCCAGCTAATTCATCCATGCATGTGTTCAACTTAGAGTTAAGCATAGAAATCTTCTGCTGGGAAATCTTCTTTTCATCTTCTAGCACAGCAATATCATTTGACGCCTTTGACAATGCATCCTCCAGTGATTTTATAGTTGAAAAGGCAGATGTCAGTTTGCCAGTCTGGGAATCAGCTTCTTCTGTTAACTTCTTTAGCTCGCTCTCCAAATTGGATCTGTCATCATGGAAACGATTGTTTTGTTCAGTCAGCAAAGAAACATTGGTCTCTGCCTGAGACAGTGCATCTTCAAGAGCCTTTACAGTTCTAAATGACTCAGTAAGTTTGCTAGTTTGAATGGTGATATCTTCTCTTAGTTTCTCTAGTTCAGCCTCGGTAGAAGCTCTGCTCAGTTGGACCTCTTCTCTCTCTTTGGTGATCATAGAAATATTATTTTCTGCTAGTGACAATGAATCTTCAAGTGATTTTATAGTCGCACAAGCCTCAGTAAACTTGCTAGTTTGACTAGTTGTTTCATCTATTGCCTTTTGCAGGTCCAGTTCAACAGTTCTTTTTGCAACTTCCATTTCCCCTTTCTCTTCAGATAGTTGAGAGATTTGGTTCTCTGCAGCTGATAATGCATCTTCAAGTGATTTCATTGCTCGTTGGGCATCTGCTAACTCACTAGCCAGAATATTAGTTTCTTCCTTAACTTTTTCCAAATCTTGCTCCATGTGGATCTTAGCCTGCTGGCATTCATTCAAGTACCCTGCAAGCCAGTTCACCTTTTGTACAGGCTCTTCAAAATCAGAAGCAACAGGAAGAACAATACCATCAATGGATTCGATAACTCTCTGTAACATGTTATTGCTCTCCAACAAGAATTGCTCAAGTTGATTACGTTGATCTTCGGCAGCAACAAGATCAGCCTCCAACTTTGGGATTTGCTCTAAATCAGCAGACAATCTATTTATCTCATCCCTGCAGTCAGTAACCATAGATTCTTGCTTCTGTAACTCGAGTTTGAAATTCTCAACTTCTGATTTCTTCTCTTCCACGAGAAGTTTCAGGTTTTCTCTATCTTGAACCAATCCCTTGCCTTTCTTAACTGCCAAGGACAACTTCTCCCTCAGTAAAGTAGATTTCTCCTCCGTACGCTCAAGATCTTTCTGCAGGGTGTCTTTTTCCTCCTTCAATGCAGAAAGTCCTAGAGATGCCACTTTTAGCTCACCGGACAGATTAATCACCTCTGATCTCACCAGCATGTCTTCTTCTAGAAGTTTCTCACAAAGCATCAACTCCTGATCCCTGACATACAAGAGACTCTGCATACTTTCGAACACTTCAGCAACAGCAGAAGTGTCAGAAGAAGAATTGCTTTCTTCTTTTATCTTCCCAAAGCATCTATCGACAAGCATGGGCAGATCAGAATAAGTCTGATTGGGTTCAAGACTGTCTGTTGTTATTCCAGAACGCTCTAACAACATCTGCACCATCTGATGCTTTTCGAATGAGGCTTGATGGACCTCTTCAAAGTTGCGTTCTAAGACATCCAACTCCATTTTAATATATTCCTTTTCTTGTAACTCTGCTGAAAGCAAAGCACTTAACTGGTCAATCTCATTTTGTGCAGATGTCTTTGTTCTAGCAAGTTCTTCCCGCAACTCATTTATTTCACCTTTTGATTGGTTAACTGATTCCTTGAGCCAACCTATTCGAGTTTTCAAGTCAGAGGATGAAGCAGTTTCAGGTAGGTCAATTAAAGACAATGCATCTTTCAATTTGTGGAATTCCAGCAAATTATCCTTAAGTGCATTTCTCTCCTCGACAAGCCATTTCAACTTTTCAACAGTATCCACAGACTGAAGTTCCACAGGCACACTTATCTGAGAAAAACTTTCTTCAAGATAGTCAATAATTTTATTCCTTTGTGAAAGAGTTTCCTCAAGTGACGAAGTCAAATTCACATGCCATCTCAACTTCTCAATAAGATCTGTTTCCTCCTTGGGAACATTATTGTGCGACAGAATTTCTTCAAAGTTCTCAAAAATTGCATTCTTTTCTGAGAGCATTCCCTGCAGTGATGTAACCTCATTTACTAACCATTTCAATTTCTCTACAACATCCATCGTTTGAAGTCCCTCATGTACATCAATCTGAGAAAAAACTACTTCCAAGCTTTCCGAAACTGCATTTCTTTGTGCAAGCGTTTCCTGCAATGATGCCACCAAGTTCTCACATTTGACCAACTCGCCCTTGCATAGCTCTGCGGTCTCAATGGCACTTGATTTCTCTTGCAATTCAGCCAGACATTTGTCAAGCTCACTTGTTTTGTCAGCCAGAGCATGCTTTAGTGAATCCCGTTGCTGAACCAATGCCTTTCCCTTGGTCACGGCCATGCTAAGCTTATCCTTTGTATTTGCAAACCTGTTCTTTTCCTGCTCAAGTTCCACCTTCATTCTTCCAAGTTCTACATTTGCTGCCTCTGCCATCATTTTTTCCTTCTCAACCTGTTCAACCAATTTCCTACTTTCATCCTCTAAATGGCCTAGTTTTTCCACCATCTCTACTTCCTTTCTCTTGAGCTCCACCAACTCACCACGGGCAGCAGCAAAAACCAATGCAGGCCCAAACAGCTCCTGCCCCTCTAAATTAAACCCTCCCTCAGTTAAACACGCCCTAAGCTGATCAATTTCATAGAGCATCCAGCTATAATGCTCAACTAACAAAGAGCCACTTCTCTCAACATGAGCCAGTTTCCCCATAACTGAATAATCCAACAACTCTCCAGGATTAACCACCACGCCAAGTGAAGCCAACAGCCTGTCTGCAACAACCTCAACACCCTCTTCCGCCTGAGCCTTCACTGTAAGATCCTCGATCTGTTGATTCAGCTCTCTTATCACCCCCTCAGTCCGTAAGCGCTCATCCAATGCAACCTTGACAAACTGAGAGCACTCACTTAACATCTCACGCAATAAGGAAGTATCATTACCGGCCACCATTTCCTCCTGATTTCCATAATCAGCAGACAAAGACTGTTTATCCGCCAAACCCTTAAGCTCATGGCATAGAATAGAAACTTCTCTCGCGATGCTTTCCCTTTCTTCCTGATCAAAAAATTAAAAAAAGAAAACCCAAAATATCATTTACAAATCAATAACGTCAAAAGGGATTGAAAAAATAGAAAAGAAAAAAAAGGACCTTTAATTCAGTAGAGAGGGTCTGTTTTTCTTGAAGAGTCTTGTTAAGGATTGCTTTTAATTCATCAATAGAAGGAGAAGAAGCAGCATGTTCTTGTAGTAGAGTAGCATCATCGACAATTTCTTGAAACTGATTCTCTTCAATATCATCAGTTGCATCTTCGAACATATCTTCTTTGCTTTCAACATGCCGCATCTCTCCTCCCTCCTGCACGCATTTCCTCTCTCCCTCAAATAATAATAATAATAATAATATGCAAAATTCAATCCATAAAAAAAAAAGTGAAACTTGAGAGAAAACCAGTGATTACCTGGTTGGTATGAGCAGCATCAACTCCATTTGATTCTTCATCTTCCGCTGCTGTCACTCCATTTTGCTCCTTTGATTCTGACATTTTCTAATTAAATTATAACCTAATTGCTATCAGATCTGCTAATTAAATTAAACTATTCAAGGTTGGAAAGAAGGGTACCCTAAGGGAATTCGAGACTGTTTGATTTGGGGATTTGAACAGACGGGGAAATAAAGGAAACGCAGTTGGATTTGAGTTGTGGAGGAATTAACGGTGATTTGTCCGTTGATTGTTAAGTGCGGAGCAGAGAAACGTTTCCCACCCAAACCTAGAATTTGGCGTTACTTGCTTTCATAGATCTGCGTGCCTCTTGGTTTCTTTTTTTCCAATCGCGAACGTGGTGGAAAAAACCAAAACGGCTTGGTTGTGGCGTGTTTTCGTGAAGTTGACTGCGACGGTGTCGTTCCTATGTCTCCCGTTGGCATTGTTGAGCTTTCAGTTTGGGTAAAAGTTATTTTAGCTAGCTAGTAGCTATGATCATATCCATGTTTTTTAAAAAATAAAAGGCCATAAGTATTTTATTTTTTATTATTCAAATAATATATGAGATGAATATTCGAGTGTATATTATTTTATGTTGTTGATTGCTTTCAAATTATATTGATACATTTTTGAATTCTTTAACTTTTATTATAGTAGTAATTAGAAATAAAATGCATATACTAAAAAAGTAAAAAATTAAAAATTAAAAATCCTGAGAGGTGTAACTCAACTAGTCAAGCATTGAATTGCTCTCTAGAAATCACAAGTTCAAGTGTCACAAACCTCAGGGTCATTGGAGGCGTACATAGTTTTTAACTTCAGAGCTTCGAAAGATTAGTCGATGAACGCGTAAGCTGGCTCGGACACCAACAATAATAAAAAAAATAGATAATGCACACTAATTAAAATTATTATTACGTTGTCTAGCTAATATTCGTATTTGACAATCCTCGAAATATTTGACCAAATATGGAGGCATTCTAGTCATATCTATTAACATTATTCTCTCCACTTATTATTGTTGTTTCAATAAAAATTATTCTCGTTTCAATAAAAATTATTCTTGTATCAAAACAATCTTGTCTTTTTCTATTTTTGCCTTTTTATTTTTCTACCTTTGCTTTCTTTTCCTCTAAAGCTTAACATTTTTCAAAAAAAAATCCATTTGTTTCATTATCATTTTATAGTCTTTGTAATCCTCTAGGATCGATCTAACATGCAAAATTGTGTTGCTCTTGTCTTTTTAGCTTACTTCTTTGTTGCCTTTTTACATGTCGATCTCTCCATATTATCATTATCACCAAGAACATCATCTTCTTACAAGTGAATTGAACTTTGTGTAATAGAAAAATAAGCTACGAGAGTTGCATTTCTAATATTTGTTTTTTACTTTTTCTTTAAATTCTCAATTATCCATTTAGGTTGGCTCTTCAATTTATCTCAGCAATGTTAAAATGAAAATGATTGGTCTTGAATTTTTGTTATATGCAATCTTCACTTCATTTACGTAATATCAAAGTCACATTGAAATGCATTACTTAAAAAAAATGATAAATTAAATTAATTTAAATATATAAGTTTTATATATAAAATACCTTGTCTTCATAGGTGAGACCACTTTGATTTTATTTTTTATTTAAGTATAGGGAAAAAAAACTTATTCATCACTAATTAAATGGTTGACCAACAAGAACTTGATATATGCTCTTATACAAACTTCTTATTTTTGTGAAGTTGACATGAATTATTTTCTAATACACTTTTTTTTTTTACATATCAGATCCGTGTTAGTACTAATTCATGCGTCTACAAATCTTTTTCATCTCTAAAGTTGCTCAGTTGCTTTATCTTTTTAGTCGTGTATGGATTGTCACATGGATCTTAAGATGGTACGACAAATTGATTGGAGTATTGAGCAGGTAGATCATAAACTTTTTTTTTTTATGAAAATCATGTATTCATTTCATACATGATGATAGTGAAATAGCCATAACCTTGAGATTTTATTGAAACTTTTTTAAGTAATTGCAATTGCGAAAGAAATTGAAGTGAAGGAAATATAAATGATAATACGTAGAGAATAAAGTTGAAAGATATTGATGCAAGTGTAAATTTTCAATAAAAAAAATACTTTATTTTATAGAAGGATTTGGATTAGACATAAATTATATTGTTTATCTTAAATGGTAAAAGTTTTATCTTTTTATCTATTAGATTCAAATGACATTTTTAAATGTAACAAATCTTTAATTTATTGATCTCTATAGGTTACAACCAAATAACTCCTAGAGTGTGTTTGTTTTTTAGGTAATTTTTATGATTGTGGTTTGAAAAAAGTAAATTTTAAAAATGTGTAGTTAGGTGTGATTAGTTGAATTTAGATGCGTGTTTGAAAAAAATTATGGTTGAGGTTTATATGCAGCAAAAAATATGTATAAAGTGTTTGGTAGTTATGTGGTTGTGGTTGTTTTTCAAAGTGCTTTTTACTTGGAAATGCAACAAAATAATTTTTAAAAAATTATTTTTGATATCAACGCATTAAAATGATCTGAAAACATAAAAAAAAATTTAATTTGAAGTAAAAAAAAATTAAAATTTTTTAAAGCGCTTTTGAAACGCAAAAACAAACAAAGTTTTACGAAACTCGGTTACAAAAGCATGTAAAAACTGCTTCTCAAAAACTGCGTTTCAAACTCAATTTTTTAGTGGGCTCTACAGTAAAAAACACAATTTAGTATGTTACCAAACACCTTACTGTGTTTTTTGCACCGCAAATGCAAAAGCTCCAAAGTAAACAAACACAACCTAGATCATGTGTCTAAAAATTTTATTGACTGGGTTGTCTTTATAGACTCTTTAAAATTAGCCAATACATATCGAGGTCCTAAACTTCTAACATCGATGTAATTCAAAAGTTGTTCTAAATCCTACTACCAAATGGAAATTTTAACATCGTTAGGGAGAAGACATATAAAAATAGTACTTAGAATTTAACTAGATTTCAATATGTTATGCATCAAAAGGAACTCCTAACAAATTAAATTAAAATAATAAATAAAAGATAAGGATATATAATAGATTGAGACCGCATTGGCTAGTCTAACAATAATTTCTTCCCTTATATGAAACAAAAAAGAATTATCAGGAAAATGGAAAACAACAAATTATTAATAAGGAAAAAAGAATGATGTTCATGGAGTTCCAATACAATGCTTTCCAAAAAAATTCCTTAAATTAAGATCAGTAGAATGAAACATAAATGAAAATAAAAATTGATTCAATGCAAACCAATACGTTTGTAACATACTCATCTCCTTCTCTAGGTGGTATCAATACCAATGAAGAGAAACAATTAACTGAGGATGAAAAATAGAATATATGTTATGGCTAACAAGTTAGAGATACATTAATAAGAAAAAAGTCTAAAACTTTTCTCAAACCTAACCCATGAACAATCCTAACTAGAAGCAACCTTTGATGGCAACAAGAACTTTGATTTTATAAAATACAATTAAAACAAAAAAAACAAAATGAATATAATTGAAACCAAGTTATATCTAAAATAAAGTTGCATAATGTTGTAACATAAAATTATTACCAATGGAGTTGAATATTAAATCATGGTGACGATTGACATTCATTTCCATAATATCCAAACTAAATTTATTATTTGTTGAAACATGAATTCTACAAAGTTAATTGTCTTTGTCTAACTTTTTCAAACAAAAAAGACAAGACCATTATTCTTTCTTAAATGCACAAATCATATACCTTAGACCTCCATGTTAATGCCAAAATTGCATTTTTAATCATTCACTTATGGATTTCATGTATAAAGCAATGTTCGATAAGGAAATGAAGGTGCCATCATGTGAATTTATGATAATATAACTTACATTGCTCAAGCTCTACTACTAAGCAACAAGAATTTTTCAACGACAAAAATGGGTTAGATGTTGTGCAAAAAAGTTAAAGAATAAAATTTGATCAATAACATCCCTAGAATATTATGCAAAACCATTAAAATATCATTATCTAATTCATCTTGCTAACCAAGAATTTCTTTTCTAATTTTCTCTTCCCACTAAGTAAAAACATACCATCCTTGTTTGCAATTCAAAATAGTTTACAATCATTTAGGATACATGTTAAACTAGAATATTTTTTTTTATCTGACGAGTTAATATTTTTTTGACTCAATATTTTTATGACTTAAAAAAGCCCAAGACAATATGGGTCTGGTAATATACTAGATCTAATATGATTGGGCTCCGCAATCAGCTGAACCCAAGATAACTTAGGTCTGACAAATTATCAAACTCAAATACCCTTAGGTTCCGTCACCAGCTAAACCCAACATAAAGTGGTTCTAGTAATACACTTGGGTTCGGCCATTGGTTCATGCCAATATACTTGGATTCAACTATCAGCTAAACATAAAGTAAAGTAGGCCTGACAAATCGCGAAACACCATGCACTCGAGTTCAATTGTTGACTAAAACCAAAGGTGTTATTAATTTGATGAACAACTATGACCTTTTTATTTGAGTTTTTCCACATGTCAGGTCCAATTGGTATTAGAAATCCAGGACTATGGAGCTCTACTTTAAGATTAATTACATGAATTATTCAGATGTAATAGTCTCCTTTCATCTATAGATGAACAAAATGCCTCTAAAAGGTCTTACCATCTCATTAATGACATGTAAAAGATATTTATCCTTTATTTATTAAATTCAAATGATATTTATCTCTCATTAATGATATTAAAGCAAAGAATTTCTCAGTTCTTCTTTTCCCTGAAGACAAGGTTCTAATTACTAAAAAAAGAAAGAAAGACTAATTTAAATGTGTTATTTGACCTTCATAACCTCCATTTTTTTATTGCTTTGAAAATGTTTTAGGTTTTGAATTGATGGGTTCTTAGATTTGGGTTTGTGTTTGAATTTTTAAGGTATTTAGATTGATTTTTTTAGATTCATTTATATTTATCATTATACTAAATCATTGGTCGGCTCTATGCTATTGTCAAATCAAACTCTTTTCAGCATAAAAAAATATCCAGGCATTATTGATGTTTTTTCTAGAAAAAAAAATTAAAAAAAGTAAAGGTTGACCAGATATGATTCGATCGACTTGGAGGATAAAAAAAAACTTAAGCGATCGGTAAAAATAGAGTTTGACTAAAAAAAATTCAAGATGACATCCTTTAAAAAAAACAATATGGAGACAACAATTATTGAATCGACCTAGGTCATGAGACTATAATAACCTCATATAAAGCAAGTTGAAACAAATTATGAATCCTAATTCCTAATCAACCTAGTGTTGAGGATAAAATTGAAGAAAAAATCAATTAAAGAAAGGACAAAATAAAACTGACTTGATTCAACCTAGGTTAACTAGCCAAACTCACAACTTGAATCATGAGACCAAGATAAACCCATATAAAGTAAATAAAAAAAATCATGAAACTCAATTCTCAATGTTAAAGGATGAAATGAAAAAAAAATTACAATAGCCTTTTGCATGGAATGATTTGGTTTACTGGCGTATCTAGGAGAGAGTTAACCTCTCACAAATGATAAAAAAAAAATTAACTTGAGTTAACTTAGGTTAACCTATCAAACTTATGACTTGGGTCATGAGTTTAATAGGTTAACCTGAGAGTCATGAAATAAGAATAATCTCATAGAAACAAATTAGAAAAACAACATAAGTCAACCCAGGTTAACTTGCCAAACTCACGACTTGATTCATGAGATCAAGATAACCCCATAAAAAATAAATTGAAATAAATTATGAAGCAATATTCCCAATCAATCTATTATTGAAAAATAAAATTGGAAAAAAATAATCTAGAAAAAAAACACAGTAAAACGACCCAAGTCAACCTAGATTAACTTGTAAAACTTGTGATATGAGTTATGAAACTATGATAACCTAATATAAAGTAAATTAAAACAAATCATGAAACTTAATTCCTAAATAACTGAATGTTTAATGATGAAATTGGAAAAAAAAAATATATCAATTAAAAAAATAAAAAACTCGAGTCAACTAAGTTAACCTACCATACTCACAATATGGATCATAAGACTTGGATAACCATATAGAAAATAAACCCTAACAAACCATGAAAACTAATTTCTAATAAATTAAATGTTAAAGGATGAAATAAAAACAAAGCAAAAAAAAAAACTATTACAATAAATAATATTTTGTAAGGTGATACATAGCAAACACCACATCTTTTAGTTTTTATTTTTGTTAATGTTAATAAGGGTTTAAAGTTTTTTCCCCCCTCTTTATCACTCATTTTATCATAAATAAATTATAATTTAATCCTTAAATCTTTTTATAAATTTAAAATTATTCTTCTAGTTTTGAAAATCCTAAACGTATAAATTAATAATGTATAAGAAGAAAAACATGAAATTATCATAGAAAACTAATGAAAGAATCAAGTTACAAACAAATAACAAATCACAGTGATTTAATATTGAAATTTTAAACTAAAGGGATCAACTTATTATTTTACTAATTTCAAGCATCCAATGCTCAAATATCCTTAAATACAATTCTAAAAAACATATCTTTAAATTCTTTTTTTTTCTTTTGTTTTTCTATGATAATTTGAGACCACATCATTATTTTGTAAAAATGATGGTTTGGCTTCCAAATCAATAAATTGAACTATCCCAATTGTTTGGACAATAACTAGCAATTTTGAGTAAAAAAAGTCAATTGTTTATTGTAATGCCACATAGGAGCCTATTTAGGTAGTATTTGTTTTTCCAGTCCTATTGTTTTTTTGAACAAAATTGTGTTTTTTTTTCTTCAAATTAATTTTTTAAGTGTTTTTAAATCGTTTTAATATGCTGATATTAAAAATAAATTTATAAAAAATAAAAAATATTATTTTGATGTATTTCCAAGCTAAAAGAATTTTGAAAAGCAACCACTATCACAATATTAAACACTACCTTATTAAATTCAGTACCATGGATCGACTTGGACATGAGTTGTGTTGAGTTTCATAATAAATAGAGAGAGTTGACATGGTTTGACAAGTTAATAATCTAGATCGATTAGTGATCTAGTCAACTCAATAAAAAAAACATAATAGTTTGATTTTAATTTAAAAAAAACAAAGTTTTTTTTTAAATATTTTTTAGAAGTGAATTGGCCTTGTTCATGACCCAAATCAAGTTTATTCTCGGTTCAGGTTTAATAACTATAAGGCTAAGCAGATCTCCATCAACACACTATGTTGATAACGACTCTACAGTCATTAGTACGTAAGTATATTTGGTATTGTGGTTGCTTTTATGGTTGTGGTTTGAGAAAAATATTTTTTGAAAAATCACTTTTTTATGTGGTTTCTTTACCTAAATTATATGTTTAGTAAAAATTATGGTTGAAATTGCTTCTTCATCAAAAGCATGTCATTAGTGTTTGGTTAAAATTACATTTGAAATTGTGGTTAGACATGAAATGACCATATAGGACATTAATTTTTTCAATACATGAATTAAATAATTAATACATATTTAAGATTAACTACTTGTAAAATTAAAAATTCTACAATTCTCCCATCAAACTCGAAGCAATTCCATCTTGAAAATAATCCATATGCAAAGTCTTGTTACCTCCATATATTTGTGATCATGGAATAACATCACATAAAAAATCCAGATGCACAAAATCAGGATAACATTCAAACTCATTAAAAGCAACATCTTGTTCGAACCTCATTCTTATGTAATTATGAAGAGCTATTGCTTTTATAGTTATGGTTTTAAAGTATTGTCATAAAGCTTTAAGAAACTAGAGAACCTATATCTATTGGGGAATCAATACAACAATAGCATTTTTTTCATGTCTAACTGGATTTTCTCCTCTCAAGTCTTTAAATCTATCATATAATCAGTTGATAGGATCAAATTATTTCTATGGTATCAATTAAATTATCTAGCTTTGGATATTTTCCTTTTCTCATGCTTCTTTGATTTTTTCTATATTACCAATTATTTTCTTCTGATAATATTTTGACATGTGGGAGATTAATTATCTAGAATTTAGATAATCACTTTTTTTTTTTTGAATAGCTATGTAATTTAGGTAATATAAGATCAAAACCAATATTAGTTTGTATTGAATTTGTGTTGCATCAATACTAGCTAATATATTTAACTAAATACTCATTTTCTCTCCAATTCAGTTTGGTTCTCATGTTATAGTATCCATTACTTGATTTTAGTTTCTTGCACCATATTAATCCTACTAATAATTTTTGTGAGTATTTTTTTTGGGTTTTTGTTCTATCCTTTCTACATCATTTATAAAATCTTAGCTTTTTACATCATTTTATCCATTCATATATATTTTTTTGAACTCAAAATAATTGAAGCTACACTTTAAATCTCTGTCCATTTACTTTATGAAATGAAAATCAACAAATTTATCAAACTCCTAAGTAATGCAATTGAGAAAGAAGAAGATTAGAACCACAAGTGCTTACCAGAATTATCAAGAGTGGATCAATGGTTCCTACAATAAATAGGGATATAGTTTCAACAATGAACAACATCTGGTTAAATTTGAAATTTTTAAAAACATGCATAGTTGAAATTGAAGAAATATTAAAATCGAAACTTACTTAGATTTTTTTGCAAAAAACACTTACTTGTACACAAAAAAAGGATTACAGGACTTAAGGAAAACATATATGGTAGTGATTTTTGTAGATCTTGGTCATTGATGGTGGTTTATGTAGATCCAGTGTTGGCTTGTGGGTTTTGTAATCATTTGTGGCTATAAAAAAAAGAAAAAAGAAAAATAACGTTTGTAAACAGAAGTTGTTCAAGAATGAAAAGAGGTCAGTTAAGAGGTTGAAAACATGAACGATGAAAATAATCATTTCATTGGGTTCTCACAAAGACAAGGAGGAGAAGAGATGGTAAGTAGATATTTTGGTCGATAAAAAATTAAATAGTTTTTTAACTTCAAAGCAGATCAAACATGCTTTTGATTAATTTATGGTTAGATCATAGTTTTGACATGTATTCTACACCTGCATTTTAATGTTTACCATACACTTCTTTATCATTTATCATGGTTAAACCACATCAAATTTTTTGCCATAAAATTTTACAGTGATGAAGTTCATCACTGTTGTCAGCTTGTGAAGTAACCTGGTCCAACTGCTCCTTGAATGATAATTCTGTCTCAATTTTCAAAGCCCACATTTTACTTTCCCTTTCCCTTTCCCTTTCCTTATATTTAGATAAAGTCAGATAGGTAAATTAATCAGGCCCATTGCTCTACCTTCTTCTTTCTCTCTTGATATTTACAAGAAGTTGCTTTAACATAATCAGTTGTTCCTGACACCGTTTACTTCAGATATTTCCTTGAAGTTAATCGGGCATGAAAATCTAGTTTTAGCAGGCAGGATGGCTGGATGGAAGGGGAAGAATAAGATGCTTCCTTCATTTGATCGGGTGGAAGGAGACCCTGATCAGCAGGAAAGAAGAGAATGACCTCTCCTATTCATCCCTTACTGGGTTTCCGTCCTAATACAAATTCTCCCAGTCCTTGCTATCCTCCTTTCCATCCTATCGACTAAACAAAAAGCGTATAGGCTATTAAAGCCGGCCATGGAAATGGATATGAGCTTTTGTGACGGTGACAGGCTGAAGCAATTCTCAGACAACTCCATCTTTACGAGCAATGCAATATATCTAGGACTTTCAATTCTATTTTTTTTTTCCCATCATCATCATCATTACGAGCAATGCAATTTATCTAGGACTTTCAATTCTATTTTTTTTTCCCATCATCATCATCATCATCATATTCTACTTGATTGAAATCACTGCAGGACCCATTTTCCCGCTAGTTTCCCATGCCAACTCGTTTAAGCAAAACAGCACAGGCATAGCAAAAAAACTTGGTTAAGAAAAAGGCCAATGGAACCTGGTAGAATTGTAGTTTCCTGCTTGCAGTAGCAGAAGCAGTATGGTGAGTACGTAGGAAACCCAAACAAAAAATAGAAAACTCTGATTGAAACTCATAATACCAATGCTATTATAATCCATAAGCGAGTTGAAAGGGGTAAAACAAGATGAACAATGCACAAACTCTACTCTAAATCCATTTCATTGCAAGAAACAGATCATATGGCATGGTAAGACAAACAAATGTGAAACGAAGACAACCTCAAGCATACATTTGTCTAAATATTGTTATTGTAACTGTTAGAAAGGAGAAGCACAACAAGGGTATTGATGATAAGTAAGTATAAATGTGCTGTATATGTTCTAAAAATAAACTTAATTTTCACATATTTCGAGATTACATTTCTTGATAGGTTGCTGATGCTCAAGAACTCAACATAAGATGAGATTGATTATTTTGTTTAAGAATCAGGGACATTAGCTCTTACCGGACTCTATTTACATTTCGAAGGTCGGCATTTTCCCTCTATACATCATTCTTCTAATTTAATTTCAATTCATATTAGGTACTCATAATACACTAAGAAAAGAGCATCGGGATAATCTTTTGGCAAGCTGTTGATGTAGAGGTAGAACCGCAACAAATCCTCTTTGGAAATCGCTTTTGTGTCAACAACTTCACTGTTACAAGTGAGAACCCACAAGTCTTCCGAGTTAACTCTCTTTAAGCTGCCACGGCAAAAAGGGCAGGACTCCGACCTTGTGTTCCTGCAATTGTGAAAAAAACCAAATAAGTGAACATAATGGCAACTCTCTTCGATATCAAGTATTCACAGAGGAAAAGGGCATGATATTGCAGTAAGATTTCCAGGCTTGTAGTTACCAATTGCGGTAGCATTTGATGCACATTGCATGACAACAGTTAGGCAAGACCATTTTGGTGCAGGGCTCCAAACAAATTCCACATTCATCTTCCCTCTCTAAATCAATATTGGCAAGCCTGTTATCTCCTTCCACCTTCTTTCTGCCCAAACTCTCCATGCCATAATTCTCTCCCTTGACATCCCCCATCTCTTCTAAGTTACTATTAAGCCGTTGAAGATACGGCAATATAACACCTGCCATTCATTTTTATGAAAACGAAAAAAGTCAAATAAAACATACAATCAGAATGGTTGCAATTTAGTTTTAATGCATTTATAAGTATAGTCTATAAATTAAGAAAAGCCAAAAAAAAAAGTAGATAATTTGCATACCATAGAATTCCTGAACTGTTGCTTTCCTTCCATGCTTAGATAAGCCTGGTCTACCATCAGTATACACCTGCAAGGCATTAACGAGCAAAAAAATTTAAGAACTTGCCAAATATATACAGCAACATGCAAGAAATGGAAACTTTAGCAAACTATCTTTTAAGAATCAACGGACCAAAAAGAGAACTGACCTTATATACCAGTACATGAAAGAAATTTAGATATCTGGGGAGCAGGCAAAAATAAGAACAATCTATTCTTTGTAGCAGAAAGAAAACGAGAGGAGCCCAGTGATTGTAAGCTAATTTCATCCGCAGGCGTGCTCCACCCTTGTCCTTTGGGATTGCAGCAGCCCTAATTCACATCATGTAATAAAATTAGTTAAATTGAGTCACACTATTTGGCCCAAGCATAATACTGGTCACCAAAAAAAGAACGAAACTTTAAAAGTTTCAACTCATTTTTTTCTGAAAACAGAGAAGGCATAATAAGATAAAGAATCCCAATTCCCAACTATTTCTGCTTATTAGCACTTGGAATTTTATGAAATTTTAGTCAAAGTTGCTCACTTTAGCTGCAATTGACTAGGCAGAAATTGCAATACCAACACCAAAATCCATTCTTTGTGTGTACTGTACAGAAATATACCAATCTTTTTTGATGTTTAACTAATATGAAACTCAACTGATACATTAACTGCCACTTGAAAACATCGTTCTACAAGCTCACAAAATCTAAAAATAGCATAGCACAGATTAAAATTGATCATAAAAAGCAAGAAGATACAGACCAACTACAACAAAATTCCTATCCTCTTTTCCTCAAATTAATAACAAAACAACCTGTGTTCTTGTTGATCATAACAGAACAAGTGATTCTTAAAATCCCAAGAAGAAATAAAAATAAACAAAAACAACCCATCTCATCATCCAAAGAGAAGTCGGAAAAAAAAAACATAAATTTAACTCACAAAGCATTAGCATGCTGGATATCAGCCTCCAAAACTTTAAGGGAATCTTGGTAAGATGAGTTGCTCAGCTGATAACACATCATCTCCATCTCCCTCAAACTGAAAGCCCCCAAAAACCAGTAGCTGATGTTTCAATACAGAGAAAACAACATAAGAAAAAGGTCTATGTCTCTAGCTTTCTCTCTGGGGCGGCTTTGTGACGCTAAGTGGTTCGGTTTTATTGATGGTCAGAGAATACTTGTGTATAATTCTGAAGAGGTGGGTGGCTGTGTGTTGTTTGTCTGTTGAGGATGCTCTCCTTTAATCTTTTTTTTTTTTTGTTCTTATCTACTAATCTTTTGCCTTTAGTTGTTGTCTTCCTTCCTGTTTTTTTCTTATTCTTTCAAATAACCTTTCATTTCATGGGTTCTTTATTGCCTAGCCTAGCCTAGCCTAGCCTCGCCTTGCCTTGCCTCTTTATGTTTCGAATTTACTTCCCTTGGATTCCATGTTATTCGTGCATGACTTGTTGGGATTTGTACAATCAAATAGCCCTCCAAGAAGAAGCCAACAAGACTTGGTGGGGGGTTTTTGATTGAGCTTTTAAAGGTATTATTTTTGTTAGGTAAACTATAGCAGCCTTGCTTGAGTTGGCTTTATTTTTTTTTCTGTGGCTTGTGAAATTGGTGACAGCTTGAATTTTAATTATAGAATAGAAACCCTAATTTAATGGGGTCGAATCATATTATATATATTGTCACATGATTGGTTTTTTTTGTCAAAATTTTCCAGCTCCTGTATGGAGGCCTAGCTCCTTGCAAGATTAGGTTTTTTTTTTAATTAATTCACTCGTGTTTATCTCGCAACTAAATATTTATTTTCATCAAAAAAATTTCTCATATAATTTTTATATTATTTATAAGTAAATGTTACGATATATACAAGCACTCAAAGTAACCTTTCTTTAATTTAGAAGAATGCACACAACGAGTGGATAAGATAAAAACATTATTGCTTGCCATGCTATTTATTGTTGTTATTAGTTTAATTAGTATAAAAATAGTGTTTGCGAAAGCGGCTGCTATCATATTTTTTAAAATTTTAATTTTTTAATTTTAAATTATTTTTAATGTTTTTATATCGTTTTGATATATTAATATTAAAAATAATTTTTAAAAAATAAAAAGTATTATTTTAATATATTTCTAAATAAAAAATATTTTTAATTTTAATAACAATCAAATAAACCCAAAACTAGTGAAAGGATAAAGAAAGAATTCACACACGCCACCAAAAATGTGGAATCAAAGCAAAATAGGTCAACCAAGAGAATTGGGAGGCAGCTAAATCTGCTTGGGGCACAAGGCTCTCCCTCTCTCCACCTGTTACGTCTTCCATAACATCATGCTATTAAAATTTAAATAGCAAAGTTAGTCTGTTCGAAGGTGCCTCTCAATTGTTATTTTCTTCTAGTCAATTAATTTATTTTGACAGAATAATTGTGGACCTCTCAATTTTATTGTATTGTAACATTTAATCTAAAAAAAAAAGTAGAGAAAACAACAAAAATCTGTGAATATGGTAAAGAGTATATATGTTACAGATAAGCAAAGGCTGCTGGAAAGAAAATTATCTGGCTGCTGGGACGAGGCAACCATTAGATAAGTCAGGGCTCTGGCTCTCAATCTCAAGAAAGCTTGTAAGTAATGTTTTCCGGGAAGATTGTGCCTTTGAACTACCAGAATGTAGTTTTTGACTGCCATAAGTTCCCTTTTCAATCTTGTTAGCTTCTTGTATTGCCAAGATTATTTCTTGCATCCTTGGTCGCGAAACTGCACGTTGTTCTACACACTGGATTGCAACTTCAGCAATCCTCCAGATGGACTCGATCTTCACATTTCCTATTAGGACAGGATCTACAATGCTCATCGCATCTCCTTTACGAATCAAGGCCCTTGCCTACACAAGATCGCAGCACCTCAGGATTATTAAGTCTTAATTTGATTTCATAGACAGCGATCAGCACACGATGATTAGAAGTATATTTGCTCTGATTCAAGAAAGATGCTTATATGTCTTTGGAAAGAATGATGACAGTAAAAATGCATACCCAATGAACAATGTTCATCTCAGCGCCAAAATCTTCTGTCGAAACAGGTTTTTTCCCTGATAACAGCTCAAGAAGAACTACTCCAAAACTGTAGACATCACTTTTTTCAGTCAATTGCTGATTTGCATAGTACCTGGAGAAGCAGTTACATGATTGGTTAAGCATAAGCAGTAGAGGAAAATGATGGTTACGCACACCAGACGAATGTGCCTTACTCAGGATCCAGGTAGCCGACTGTTCCTCGTGCCACACTAGATACATGGGTTAAATCCTCCTCTGCTTGCCTTGAAAGCCCAAAATCTGAAACTTTTGCTCTCATATTGATGTCTAGGAGAATGTTGCTTGTTTTAACATCGCGGTGTATGATACTGGGGTTGCATCCAGTGTGCAAGTATTCAAGTCCTACAATTATCTAAATATATGTTTATTCTGTGAACTTGTAAAACAAATACTAATGCATAAACAAATGAGAAGTTCTAAATTAACCTTTTGCTGAATCTTCTGCAATCTGCAGACGAGCAAGCCAATCTAAGCGCTTCTGGTTGACAGAACCTGTTCAAAGGTCATCTCATTGATCTTGATTCAAAATGTTACAACTAAAGAAACAAAAGGGTGGAAATTGAGCAATTATCATGTGCGGATTGCAAACCATGTATGTGATCGCGCAAAGTTCCATTGTGCATATATTCATAAACCAGAATACGTTGATTTTCTTCTTCACAATAGCCGATCAAAGGAACCAAGTTCCTGTGATGAATTCTTGACAAGAGGGCAACCTGCAGGTACGTTAATGTAGTTAATTAACCAGCCCTTTGGAGTTCATAACAGTGGGCTTCGTGGTCTGGTCTTATGCTAACAAAGTTTCTTGTTCTTTAGCCCTTCAACGTTTCAAATCTAGAACTCAACAAGTTATGTTGGCTGAATATGATGTTACCTCAGTCACAAACTGCTGGGTCATATGAGTGGTTGAGTCACCCATTATCTTGACTGCCACTTCTTTTCCCTCTTTCATTTGGCCATAGTAGACAGTCCCAAAACTTCCTCTACCAATTTTTTTGGAAAAGTTTTTGGTAGCTTCTTCAATCTCAGAGAGCGGAATATAGTATGAAACTCCTTCATCCATCATATGCCAACCCCGTGATACAGAATACGCAGTTGAAGGTTTGGCACTAACACGCAAAGAACTACCTGATGGACTCAAGAACACTTAAGAAATGCAGAGATTTTTGCTATGCAATAGGAAGATAACTGAGGTATACAGACCTTGGACTGCAGTTTTTTGATGAGATGTCTTTCTTTGAAGATTACGCAAAAACAGTAAACTTCCTATGAGAACAACTAATAGTGCTGCAAGTATGCCAATCGAAACTCCAAGTATCAAATTAGAATGTTTCTTTTTCCCTGCCTCTTTATGTAGTCCAGGATTATGTTCATAACTGCAAGAGAGTAATATTGTAGCTCTTTAAAAATGTTCTGTGCCACACAGTATATTTCATTCTCCACACCAATTTCATATCAGACAACAGCTCGCCACCTCTTTTATTATCATACGAGCCAAAGGGTAAACAATGACACACAATAATTTGATATACTCACTTGATAATAACTTTTCCATTTAGCAACCCTGCAGGTATTTCCCCACTAAAGTAGTTGTTCTGTATGTACCTGCATGAAGGCAATTTACAGCACTGAGTATCGGAGCAGTGTCATGGAAACATGACTGCATAGGATCAAAGGATTGATTGTACTTCATTTGCAATCAAGAGTCTGGTGAAGTGTGAATCACCACATATAGTATATAGCGACAGTTAAGTACGTCAAGAGTGCTACTTACAGCTCTTGTAAGTCTGGCAAACTACCCAGGTACTTGGGTAATTGACCACTCAGTTTGTTGTTCTCCAGATGCCTGGATGGCCATTAAATAGAGCAGGAAATGGACTAGTCAGTTTTTTTACAGATGACTGTAAATCCGCCGAAATATGAACTAGTAATCATGCTTTTTTAGCATAAACTTGTGAAATGTAAGCCATGAATTTCGAAGCTTACACTATTTTCAAATTAACAAGATTGCTTATACTAGGGAGTGGCCCTGTAAGGAAGTTACCATCCAACCATCTACAAAAAAGAAAAGGATTAGGATAGAGAATAATATGAAGTATTTCAACTCGTATATTGCATAATATCACTTACAATTCTGTCAATGTCTCCATGTTATTAATCTCAGGTGGAATCTCCCCTTTCAGGTTCTTTCCTGACAGTGCACTGTTCAGCATGTCAGCAGAGTCACGCTTATAAGGATCTTACCAAGTTCGAACCATAAACTTCTTAACTAAAGTGGCAACATTTCTGGAGTCCAGCGCAAGTTAAGCGCAAGTTAGCAACACCTTTTTATATTGTATAGAAGGAAAATATTGTGGCCTTTCTGAGCATAATTGATTTATTTTTTCTCCAAGTTGATGACCGCAGCATGCAGTTAAACATGGCAAAGCAAGTACTCTAGTTGACAAATCAATGAACAGATATGAATGGAATAATAAGTATTCACTCCAACTGCAACTAACTACTTTTTTCAAACACAAGAGTCTAAAATGCAATTATGCAATATACTTTATGAAATATATGAACATGATCTGGAATTAACCAAGTGAGAAGAAGTTACATTTTAGTGATTCTTGGTGGTGTGGTTGAGGTGCAATTAACCCAATCCCAGTGAGCAGGAACACAAGGATCGCCTTGTTCATTTGTCCAAGCACTTTCAGCAGACAGAGAACGAAGGGCATTGAGAACAGTCACTGCCAGTGAAGTTGTAGTTATTCAACACAGCTAATATTGGCCAAGCATATTCTTTCTCATAATGTTAGGAAATATCAAGAACAGGATAATGATTTGGAGCTCTGCATACAGATGGTTTTTACTTTTTAGGATTAGATAAACTCCAATATGCTGAGATTTATACTTACCATCTTGGCTGTCGGTCCTTGGTTCAATCTTTAGGTATTTACTAATCTCAATCGCATTTAAGAGTGGTCCTTGTGTAGAATCTCTGGTCTTGACAAAAGAGAATGAAAGGACAAAATCCAGAGTCACATTCATGTAGCTGGGTTCATAAAGTGTGTGGCTCCCATTGGCATTTTCTGCAATATTTACCACCGCGTTGCTGTAGTCAGGAAAGTAAGGTTGCTGCAATTTGAATTTCCGAGTCTCATTTGCTCCCAAGTCTTCAATTTCGGCAAAATATGCATAAGCTCGAGCATTGGCAGGGAAGTCATCAAGGTTCAACCTATAACTAAGTATCCCTTGAGTGCCAACAACAGCTGTTTGCATTACTTTAACAGGAGGGTATTCTCTAGTCCTAGTGTCTATGTACTTTGATGTATTGATTCTAACTGTGCCAGGGGCCACACCTACAAGGTAGTTTTGCCTCTTCTCAAGATCTGAATCCCAAATTCTGTCATAAGGATCATCCGGGTACCTGAGAGAGGCAAATGTTATATATTTTGACATCTTTGCATGTTTCCCAAGAACTTGATTTAATACAGAAGTGAGTGGAAAGCTAATTAATGAAGTGCTCTATTAACTCTACGCTATCTTTCTATAACATTTGGAAATCAGCTGACCTTATGACATCCTTGCTCAGAGCCCCAAAATTTACTCTGGCTGCTACCTCTAAGAAGAAATTATCCTCGAAATCAGTTGCATACATTGAAAGGTTGAGAGGTCGCAATTCTAGAGTGGATATGAAGGGAGAACCAGTTGAAGCACAGCATATACACACATCAATTGAACTTGAAGGAGCCCTGATAATCATTTCCTTCACATACACTCTTGAAGCATCCAATACTACCACAGTCGACCACTTAGTTGCATCCAAGTAGAGATCAAATTTGGGGTATGCATCTCCATTTCCTAAGATTCCATACTGAAATGTGGCACGGACAAGATACCGACGTCTCTCTTTGGTGCCAAGAGTGTAACAATACTTCTTGCTGTCTATAGGAAAGTCTCGCCGTCTTCGATACTGCATATTTCCATTTGGAATTTCTACCTCTGCCGATTTTCCGTAGTTCATGATGGTGCCATTGTCTGAAACCCATGCAAGTCCAGTTATTGGATCTGTGTAATTACTTGTGCCTCCACAATCTATGCTGATGAATTCTGCATGTTGAACAGCAAGCGCACACAAAAAAAAAAAAACATCATTACCATTCTATTGTTTTCTTTCTTATTGTTTCTGTAGTAAATAAATTAGGTGACTGTGACTTGGCTTGTATCCAGAAGGCAATCGGACAATGAGAAAATCAATGATTTTCATTTCATTTCTTAATTTCATATACTTTCTCTTACTGTTGTCATCACTAGTGTATATATTGCAAAAGCATGGAAAAATACTTCAGATTCCGACAGGAAAACAAGTTGGTATGCTACTCGGTAACATGGGACGACATTTTACTTAATCCTGATCAAACAGGGATTTGCTTGAAGACCAAAGAAATTAAATGAAAATATTCTTAGAATAACAGAGTTGCAGAATCAAGAACTCACCTGTAACTTGGCATATAACAGAAGACATGAGGAATAAATAGAGAAGCAGAAAATGGGAATGCGAAGTCATTGAGGAACAGGAAGACAAAAACCAATCCTATGATCTTATTGTTTTAGTGTTAGAATTTGTCAGTGATTGATGAGCTCCATAACTGTTTGTGAAGTCGAGCATCTAACCTACTTTCCTCCACTGCTCAGAACTTGCCTTTCACTCTCTCTTTCTTCTTTTGACTGATGAGGGGGTGCGATGTTCACTCACGTTATGTCCTCCTTTTCCCTTTGGAATCTTATTTTTGGAGCAAATCAAAAGATCTCAAGCTCTGCTTTATTTCCTTTGTTAAAGAAATCCAACTTGTACTAGCAGTTTGTTTGTTCTGTCGAAGAACAGGAAATCTTGTTTCTCTTGTTGACAGACAAAATAACGCGTCCACTCATCTCAAATAATCAAGTTATTTTTGTAAATATTATTATTACATGATCAAAGTATGAATATGGAATTTCATTAATTGATGAATCAACAAATCATTAAGGCTTGTGATCCCTGTCAAAAGGGCCAGTGGGGATCGGGAATGAAACGCTAGCCATGCATAAAGCATCCCTAAAAGCAGAGAAAAGCAGTAGGATTACTGCTGCTGCGGAATTTAATAATCTGCTCTTACTTTAGCTTTTGTGGAGCACAAAATCTACTTTTTCTGTCACTTTGGACCAACTTGTCTTCTGCTTTACAAGATTTTCATATTGCTAGTTTGAAAAAAAATATACAAATCACTGTCTGTTGATTAAAATAACATATTATTTTTTTAATTAGAGCACATAAGTTACAAAATTCAATTTAACACTTAACTCACCGACGAATCTCAAATAAATTCTAACATATAAATTATACATTAATATAATAATTTTTCAAAAAAAAACTATAAAACTTGTAAATATACAAATAAACTATAAATACTACAAGAAATAATATTAAATTAACCAAGTTACATGGAAATATGTGATTTAAATGTTAAAATAAATAAACTTAGAGTTGATGCAATTTAATTTCTTAAAAAAAATACAAAATTGATCACCACTTAATTATTCTATTATAACTAAGTTTGATATTTTAAAAAAATTATATATATATTATATATATATATATATAATTAACGTGAATATCCGGGTTAACTTGTATATATTTTAATTAATTTTACAAGTTTTGAAATTAATGACCATATAAATCTTTAATTATCATCATATTATTAATTATAGAGTTTTAATTTGAGAATACAAGGGAAATATATTTTTTTAATAATAAAGATATATTTTTAATAATATTAGTAATAGGGTTAACCGAGTGAACGGATTAACTTTGATGTGAGAAGTGCAAAGATCTGCAGGGGTCCCACCAAAATCTTAAACAACAAGAGAAGTGATCGTCTGACTTCGGAAGTCTAAAAACATAACTAAGCCGATGACATGGCATCTTATTAGCCATTAAATTTCATCCATTGGTTCACAATAGAGGAGAGAATCTTATGTCCATGCAAAACATTAACACCAAAAGTTGGGTATGGTGAAATTCTATCCATTAAAAGAAT
>Ga0325414_1000604_pt1 | contig 30342 bp, 10 predicted proteins | sample PopdelMetagenome_8_FD_206183 | JGI IMG/M metagenome (GOLD analysis project Ga0325414, IMG submission 206183) | Populus deltoides microbial communities from Bellville, Georgia, United States - Leaf-PdKOR-R3 | ecosystem: Host-associated > Plants > Phyllosphere > Phylloplane/Leaf | place: USA... | reverse complement strand
CATTTGAAACGTGCAGGATCTGCAGGTGTGAGTCTCGACTTCCTTCATCTTTGACATATTTAAAGCTTTGTTTGGTTTTTTGTTCTTTTTTTCAAAAAAATATGTTGCTGCTTTTGTTTCGGGGACGTTCATTTTCCATCTTAGCAACAAAGGTGCTTGCTTGCCCACTGTCCCTCCCATGTCTTTAAGTTTAGTTTATTATCACTGTTAGAGCTGCGTTTTTGTGTTTTACTCCCTGGTGATGAGAAACTGTGAGCTTTTAGAATCTCCACCACCCCTTTCTCTCATCGCTCAAGCGTTCTCTTGCAATGGAACGCTATATAGAAACAAGTGTTTAGGTGCAGAAGAGAGAGTTTGAAAAAAAAACGTGAGGGAGAGTCCCTTTCTTCAGTTAAGGATTCTTTTGTTTTCTGCCGATGCTGTTTTCACACTTTCTTCTTTGTTTTTTTTAGTTTGCAAGGGGGTCACGGTTCATGTTGTAAATTTTTTAGCTTCAGGACTTTGTTTTTTTTTTTTATGTTTTGTACACGATGACTTGTGTTTCAAATTGGTGTGCCGAACCTTGTTTATTTGAGATTAATTGTTTTAAGCTTCTTGCGAATTTTGGAATAGGTGAATATTTTTCTTGATGTTTGCGTTTTGACAAAAAATATAAAAAAAAAATGTTTTCTTGTGTGTTGCATACGGCCAATACCCTAACATGTTTTGAATGCTTGTTTTTATACAAAAAATATTGGAAGTTTCAAAAATGTGTTTTCACATGGATTTCTTAAAAAAAAATTTATTTTCTTGCATTTTTGGATTTTACAACATGTTTGTAAAACTCCAAACGGTATTGGCCAATATTCCAAAAAATATAAAAATCTTATTTTGGAGGGAATTCATCTATTATTCACCGCTAATGTTTGGATAAAGAAATCCTTAAAGGACGAATATCCAAAATATTATTAGGAATAATTTGTTATTATTCACTGTTAATATTTGGATAAAGAAACCCAGAGTGGTAAATATCCAAAATAATTTTCTAGGAATAATAAATCCGCACACATCCTTGAAAGAAGCCTTGATTATAATCGAGGACATTTCAATTTTTTTTACTCCACGGTTTACGAGTCGTGAGAGTATAAAACACTAAGACAAAAAAAAATAGGTTTTTAAAGCACCCTAGATTTCTAAATTTTTATCCTCCTCCTTGCAATTTACGAGTCGCAAACTCTTGAAAAACTAAGGGGAAAATGAGCTTTTAAAGCACATGGAACTTCCTTGGATTTCTATCTTAATAAATTTAGTTTGAATCAAACTTAGAAAAACTGATGGGATTAGAAAACACTAACACCATAGCAGATTATAAGACAAACCAAACACCAAGCAGCTTACCTTAGGTAAGGCGTACTAGGGGTGCTAACACCTTCCCTTTACGCAACCAGTCCCTTGCTTTAGAATCTCTGAAAGACCAGTTAGGTTTCCTAGTGACCATAATACTAGGTGGCGACTCCCTTTATTCACAAAAACAAAGACCCCGAAATCAATCGAGGATCGCCGCGCTCCGCCGCGAGGGTGCGACACTTACTTGATTTGAAATATAGGTCCCCCCTTCTTTGATGTTCCATCGTCATAGGGTGCCTTTGTTTGCTATCCAAAGCCTTCTTTGCTCTTTCCATGTACTGGCCCATTCATGTGCTAGTCATCCACTCCACTGTAAATGCAGCGCCTATCCTAGGCTGTCTTCGATGATTACTGGTTTCACTATTTATCAAGCTTGACAATGCCCCCAAGTGTGGTATTGTTTGATTCATCATAAAGGAGCTTAACAAATCATTAATCTCCTGGATTCTCTTGAGAATCGTTCTTTGATTAGCTGTGTGTATCCTACTAGCACTTATCAAGGGGTTTTCTGGTGTCGTCCTCATCTTAGATTGCTAATCAACCATCGAATTACCTCCAGTATGATCTGAATTATCTTTCTTTGAACCACATTATCCTCAGTTCATCGATTCATCGTTTAATCATTTTTTTATTGCCCCCTGGCTGATCTGAATACTGCTTGTTTTTCCATTTCAGGGTCCACTATATTTCCCCCGGCTGCTCAACTTTTCAAAAAAGTGTCGAGAAGTATTGATGTCACTTCTGTCAAAGATTTTACAAACTCGATCAATGCTCTTCTTGTTTAACAATCTTTCTTGTTCGAGAATCAACTCTATATTTCAAAGATCATGTTTATTCAAGGTCTAATTGTTGAAATGAAATTAGAGATGTCATTTTTTTAAAAGTATTTTTTTTTTTAAGTCAAGCTTCTTCGATCAAAGATCCAACACATGTTATTCAATGTAATTCTTTGATTGTCTTGTATTATGAAAAAAAAAAGATATTGACTCGTTGCAAGAATAAAATGGCCTTTCCCATGATTTTTTGTGTCAATTTTAATCTTTAATCTTTAATCTTGGGTATATCATTTCATGGTCTGTGATGAGGTGACCTTCTATGAATTTCAAGAAACAAGATGCTCATGTCAAAACTTGAGGTTTTATTGAGAAAGATTGTTTCTCTTTTTTTTTAGCACTTATTTTATCAGCATGCATAATAACAAGTAGTTTAATCCATGAAGCCACGACCCTTATAAAAAAATTCTTCAAGCTTTGAGAGCGCCATTTATCAGTTCAAATTGCTTACTTGATCAAAAAAGGCTTTTAAAAGCACGTAATGTAGGTTATGGTTTATGGCTATGAAAGAAAGGAATTTTACAAGCTCAAAAGATGTTTGAGGGTTTCAAAAACCTAGGATAAACATCAATTATTCATCATTTCTATTTCTCTTGTTGTCTTTGTAGAGAAAGTGACATATACCCTTATTAACCTCCAATATCAGAATTCTTTTAACATAGGTCATAATGCAAATCTAGCTTTTTCTTTGATGAATAACCAATCTCAATCATTTGATAACATCAGGAGCTTTATCATGGATGTTAAAAGTCATATTTGTAGCTCAGTATTTTTTTTTATGGCTTTCACATAGCCTTTCTCACAATTTTCTAACATGCCCTCAATCTAGGTTTTCTTTCTTTTAGCTCTCTCTCAAACGTTGGACTTTTGTTCTTAGCCTACTTTTTACCATTGATTCACTTTTGTCTTCAAAAAATTCTCTTAATTGCCCCTATGTGGGGTGTGATCCTGGTCAAGGTTTCTTTTGAAAAGAATATTCTATCATGCTCAAAATGGGATTGCAAATTATATATTTCTAGTATTGTGAAAGGATAAAACAAAGATGGCCTTTTCTCATTTCAAGCGAGGTCAGTTTGTACCAATAAATTTTGACCTTGTCCAGTGTAATGATTTGGCTTGCAAGAACCTTGATTCGCTAGTCCATAACTACTGAATCCATTACATGTCATTATGTATATTATTAAAACTTAGCTACATGGTGAGTGATTCAGTTTCATATGTGAGCTCAAAATTTGTTTGGTCATCCTATATCATTTTAACAAGCATCGAGTCATTTCTGCAATCAAAATACTTTTAGTCTTTCAAGATTGATTAGCCTTAATTGCATGTTGGAGTTCGATCAAAATATTTTGCCAAAATAAACTTTGAAAGAAACATCTCGTTATTTCGAAACAACAAAGAGACAAATAAAAAGACATGTTTCGTTAAAAAGATGAGATGGGATCCCAAAACAAAATGAAAAATGGCAAAATTCCATAACAATATAATTGACAATTCATCGCCATTCTTGGATTAGCTTTTCTGGCAAGATATGTGTTTTGCCAAGCATTTTCGATCTCTTGTCATTCTAAAGATGTTCGGGGAACAATATAGCCAATGACATCACCTTTCACACACTCAACTTGCCTCTAGTTCATCCACATTCAGAGTCATCTCTCATCATTGTTCTAGAATCCATGGCAGAACCTTCAATCTTTCCCCTCTTAATAGCTTGTTCAATTCTTTCAGCAATCCTTACAAGTTCATGGAAATGTTGAGCTGAGCTTCCTATTAAATGCTTATAATAAGGGGATTGAAAGGTGTTGCCAAACAACATCACCATTTTTGTATCTATCAGTGGAGGTTGAACATATGTTGCCTTATCTCGCCATCTTTGCATGTATGCCCTCACATACTCTTGGTTTTCCTTCTCCATAGCCATTAAGATGGTTCTGTCATGAGCAATTTCCAGATTAAATTTATACTGCTTCAAGAAGGCATCTACTAGGTCTTTCCATGTCTTGATCTTAATATTGTCTAGTCTCATGTACCAACTCATAGCAGATCCAGTGAGACTATCTTGGAAAAAGTATATCAGCATCTTATCGTTATGGATCATTTCAGTCATCTTGTTGTAGTATAACTGGAGATGGGTGTATGGACATTCTAGTCCGGTATACTTGATGAAGTCTGACACCCTAAACTCTTTCAGCACCACAATATTTGGAACTAAACAAAGTTCAGCTGCTATCACAAGGTGAATCAAGTTATTTCCTTAAACTGCTCTCAATCTTTCTTCTAGGGCAACCTATTTATCATGGCCTGTGGGATTGGTAAACCTATTATCAGAAGGTTCTTTCGTTGTTTTTTGTGATTTTTTACGATTTCATCTGATTTTACCGATTTCACTTGATTTTAACCCGATTTAATCAATTTTTGAGTTTTTAAGGCGATTATGCACGTTAAGCATATATTAACTCGTAAAATCGTATGATTTTAACGAGTCAAATCATGAATTTAACAACCTTAAAGGCAACCCTAATTTAATCTTTTAAAACATAACCCGTGAAATCTCAGACCCGGACTCAATCAAAAAGCTTAATTCCCAAACAAAAAAATATGCCAAAAAAGAGATGTCAACTCATGTTAATCTATCAAGCCCGTGACTCGAGTCATTTGACTAGAGCATCAAATTTTAAAAAGCTCAAAGCCCAGTTTTCAACTAATTAAAAATTAAAGGATGAGATTGAAAAAAAAATTAATCATACAAAAGGGTAAAAAAATTGCAATTATAAAATAAGCCAAAAAAAGACTTAAGCTCACCCGGGTCAACCCACCAAACCCACAAGTCAGGTAATGAGATCGGGTAACCCGATAGAAAGGAAAATGAAGAAAATCATGAAACCATTTTTAAAAAAATCATCATTAGCTTATAAAACTCATGACATGGGCCACTTAACTAGAAGTACCAAATATGAAAAAACCATAAAGCCCGATTATCAACAAACCAAATATTGAAGAGTGGAGTTAAAAAAAAAAAAAACAACCACGCAAAAGGATCCAAAAGAAGAAAGAGTAATTAAAAGCAAAAAAAAAAAAGTATGAGCCCACCTAAGTTAACCAGCGAAACCCACGGGCTAGGTCATGAGATCAGATAATCTGATAAAAGGAAAACAAAGAAAAAAAATATCAATGTTGAGTAATGGGATCGAGTAATTAAAAAAAACAATGTCAACCCGTATTAGCTTATTAAACCCGTGACCTAGGCCATTTGATCAGAAGCACCAAACTTGAAACAACATAAAGCTCAATTTTCAATAAATCAAATGTCATATGATGAAATTTAAGAAAAACATTATTATCGCAAGTGTGCGGCATAGTGGCGATCATCCTCCTGGATCGGGATAGTCGAAAAAGGACAAGGAATTCTTGTCTTTTATTAGTAAAAAAAGGGAATGAGAGTCGCCACCTAGTATTTTGGTCACTAGAAACCATAACTGATCTCAGAGTCTAGGAAAGGGGCTTGATTGTGTAAATGAAAGATATTAGCACCCCTAATATGCCTTACTTGAGGTAATGTAACATTCTCAATTCCAGAATTGGACAAGACATTTAAAATTACTAAATTTTATAGGTAATTTTTTTTTTCATCTTGATTTATTTTACACTGTAACGAAATTTCTACCAAACTTTCGGCAGTCTCCCCTATACCGGGAGGTCCCAAATTATTGACAATTCATCCTATACATATCTCATGTTCATTCCATCATCAACGCATATCCATATCCCATCGCAACCACAATTATTATTAATCATAATATATTGCAAATCCACATATTCATTTCAAACATATAATTTACAACACAAACTAATAGCAATAAACTTGATTAATAACATTAATATTACAAGCATAAATCCTGAAGGTCTCTAAGATTAATATAAAGGTATACTAACATCGTTCCAGTCATATAATTATCTAAAAAAAAATACAACATCCATTTCATTCCAGGTTCATACAGAAGAAATAAAGGTTCTAACCTTAAGTCATACAAAAGGAATAAAGAACATGAAATCCCTAATTCATACAAAAGAATTGGAAATGCTAATTTCCTAATTCATGCAAAATAATTAGACACCAAGGACCTGCAAAATCAAAATAAAGGAATATTTATATTAAATAAATAAAATACAACCAAATAATAGAGGGTCACTACTACATGTATCTACTCATACAAATACTCACTCCATAGGGCATAATCATAGTTGATCCGTAAAAGAAGATCCTTTGCTACATCTAACGCCTATCTTTCCACAACCTACTTATGGTTTTCTTTTCGATTATCACACATTAATTTTTTTTCTGATTTACCATTTTCCTTTTCTGCCCCAAATTCTAAGGTGGTCATTGCCGACACTAATAACTCATATTAGTGTCATTAGTCACCTTACCCGGATCGACTAATCAATTCCTTGGCAATGTCGGCACCAACTTAATCAGTCGATGCCATTGAGCTATTTCCAACCCAAAATAGTCAATCAATTGCTCTCCATCACACTTTGAGATGTTTCCGGTAATACCAATGCCAAGTTCTCTTGACACCATTAACTTCCTCCTTAGGAAGTTAATCAAGTTATTGTGGGCTTGCTGATACCAACATTATTCGTCAGTATCATTAACTATTCTTGATACGAATAATTAATCAAGTTCAATATTTCATTATATTTCCATCAAGGTCATGTCGATGTTAACAATATTAACATCATTAGCCGCCCCTATTCGAGGTCGGCTAATCAAGTCCATAAGTGGTCGTTTTCTTTCTTCTTATATATATATATATAGACCCATATCCAAACTCCAAATCTCGGAGTCTAGACCAAAATTCAGATTTCAAATCCATCTCCGTTTCACCGTATCTTTCATTTCTTTAGTCATATTCACGAATATGATTTCTAACATGAATTTGAGTACAAAGTTTATTATCAACCACGAAGAATATAGGTGTGGGACACCTACCTGCCACCAATGCTCGATTTGTGTTCCTTCTTGTTGATATACTCCCCATGTGGTTCCTCCTAAATTCACAAGTATACTATATTAGTTCATGGCCAGTTTCCATTTCGCAAATAGCAAGGCAACAACAATAACATTTACTCTTCACATTCCTTTGTTTTAAATCATTACGCACATCATCAACTTCACTTTTTAAATGTGGTTTATCCCCTACCGGTGTTAAGGTTCGATGTTTACAAGAATTTTGGTGGGAAAGAAAATGGTTTTTTCCCCTATCATGGCTAAATCCCCCTGTTTTATTAATTCTCGTCAAATCTGCTAGCAGGGGCGGTAGTTTGACCTTTCCTCATATATTTACCTATATCTGGAGCTCTAGAGCTTCTAATTGAGCGAGGTTGGATTCGTTGGAAAGCTAACATCTCAGGCTACAATTTTTATGAGAGATGTTTCCCAAATTTTATCGTTTTGAGGCCTAAAATCCCTTATAACAGAGGTGATGAATCTGTCCAGAATTCAGCAGTGATTCCTAAGTGAGCTTTCTACTATAATTGGTTCCTGCATAAACATATATAACACACCAGAATTCTTCTTCTTTCCCTTTATTTGGCTCTTAGTCGATCTTAGTCTAAAGGAACTAAGGATTCCCCTCTTTCTTTCTTTTTCTAGTTGATTTTTCTTACCACACACACTCATTGTCCACATACTACACATGCCATAAGTGTTCATCAACCCCAAATTTCAAAATCCCTTTCCTCCCACTTTCCATCACATGGCTGACCATTTAAGTTTGGAATCAATGACTTCTTTCTTTAACAATTTTATGTGTTTCTTTCAAGTTCAAAGCATCTTATTTAGCTTAACTAACCTCATTTCTATCAATTTCTGCATTTCCCTCAAATTTTCCATCAAGAACCCTAATTTATAAAATCTGAAATTTGTGCATAATTCCTACATAATTGTTAACTTGTTTTATACAATCAAGTATAGTGTCCATACCTTCAGAAATTTTAGAATTTCAGAATATTTTGGCCCCTCTTCTCAAGCATGCAGTCGGCCCCCTCTTCCTCTTTTTCTTCAATTCTACACTTGTTTTATCCTTGTTAAAACCCTTGTTATTGGTTGTCCTCTCTATTTGGAGTTTCTAGGTTTGTATTCCTAAGTGATTTGGTGTTTTTCCTTCTCTTTTGAAGAAGAAAATTTGCACTCCCCCCCCCCCCCATTTTTCTTTAGTTTCCAGCCAGCCATGAAAGAGGAATGAATGGGGTATTTATAGCCCCCATTCTTTCTAATTATACATTGGCCCCTATTCTTTCCTTTTCTTTACAATTTGAGTCACATCCTTTATGTCTTTATATTTTCTTATTTAATTTCTTAATTATTACTTTTATTTATCACGTATATAATAACATTTTAATTTGATTTTTTTTTTCCGGATTACAGGTAAGCTGCAATGTTTATTTGTCTGATATAAAATAAGGAAAAGTTGTGTTTTCTAATCATTGGTGTGTTTAAAGTTTAAGAAAAATAATTCTCGGTAAAGAGATCACTTTCTTATCATAATAATAAAAAAAAAAAAAAAACCTAATTGTTCTAATGCCACCAAAAATAAATTGTCTTTTAATTTAAAACTAACAATATCTCTTACGTTTAAGTTCATAATCACATGTATTAAAATAAACAAAAATATAATTTTGGTATTTTTGAAATGTAGGTCAAAATCCTTTGGGAATATACAAACTTGCTGTAAAATCCAAGCAATATTTTTCTTTTAAAAAACATGTCAAAGTATTTCAATTTTCTTAAAACAAATGCTTAAATAACTTTAGGATTTTTAGCCATATGCAAGAGAAAATATATTTTTTTAATTTTTGTTTACCCGACCCTCTAGTCAGCCCGACCGGGTTAACCCAGAATCTTAGGTTCGACCATAAACCAAAGCAAAAATCCTGGTTTCACCTGAAAACAACTTAAAAACAAAAATAAAGTAAAAGAATGTATTAAACACCCGAAACACATAAAAACTCAAAAATTCTTGAACAAAATGGATTAAACACACAAAAAATGGACACCAAGAACACCCAAATGAACCCAGCAACGTGAACTCAAATTCAAACCAGATTTTATGAGATCAAAAGCACATAAAGGTTGCACATCATTCAAGGATCAAGAATTAATGGTTCATTCACTTTGATTTTTGTTAAATCATCACGATTTGACCAAAATCGGTTTCGGTTCAAAACCAAAACCCTAGGATTAAAAAACATTATAAACATGTTATTGGTGCAAATAAATATTATATTATTGGTTATTCATGCATAAGGAAGGATTTTGTACAAAGAAATGGATAAAAAATGGTCTGAATGTAGGGGATAAGGCAATTTTCTTTCCAAGAACACGAAGAACATGCCCAGAAAACCCAAAAAGTTTCCAGCAAAGGCATCCTCTGTCAAGCCCAGAAAATAGCATTTTTTGGCTTCTAAAGCATGCCTTTTTTTATCTCAACAAGTCACAATATCATACACAAACATGTTTGAATCTAAAAAACTAATAAAAAACATCAAACAATTAAAATGAAGCATAAGATACCAAATCTAGAAACCAACAACTTAAAACAACCTACATGTTCATGCAACATGGATTCAAAATTGGTTTTCTGAACATATTTTTGTGCATGAACAGGCACAACAAGCTAAGGATAAACACTCTTGCATTAACATGCATAACTTAAACTAAATCAAAGCTTAAAACAACATTTATATATATCAAAAGAAAATCTTAAACAAAAACTTTAATACAATAAAAACATAAAAAATAACTTTAAAATAATATATTAAATAGAAATCAAAGCAACAAGGAGGTGAATGTAACATTGCTTGTTAAGCATTCAAACCTTTTTTTTTATGCTTCTAAACATAAACATAAACAAAACAAATAAAAAAAACAACAAAATCATGCCATAAAGGACCTACTTTGGAGTCTACAATGTATACCTAGAACAAGTTATTTTCTCTTGGCTTTCCTTTGGAAAGTTTTACCTCTCACAAGTTTATAAAGCTTAAGAAAAACTTGGTTTTTACTCTTGGACCTCTAACTTTATATTTCTTATTGTTATTACTCTCCTTTTTCTTATCTTTTCTTAACCTTTTTCTTTTTTTCTTTCTTTTTTTTTTTTTTGGTTCTAGCCTCTAAGCATGCTTGAGAGGGTATTTATAGGATTTTAGGTTGTCTTAGATCAATTTATGACCTTTTGATCTTGATAGGAGTGTTATGAACCCTTAATAAGGACCCATTGAGAAGCCTTCGCGTGTAAACACATGAAAACCAAATCATTTTTGCAAAATAGTTGCATTGTCGAGGCTGACTGAGTTGCCAACTTTCGAGGCTTCATCAAAGCAATTCTGACATCATCGTCGCCTGAGACCACCTGAATCTGTTAAAGGGGGTGCACATCTTTCATTTTGATCTACTCTTACTCAATTTGGATATTTGTAGCTCCATATTTATTCCTTCAAATGTGCTAACCTGATTAGCCCCACATCTGAAAATTGAGTGATGGTTGATCAAAGACAAAATGTTAGGGACTTTCATGAAAAAATTGGGATGTAAATGTATGATTTCATGGAAATATGGTTGTAGAGGGGATGTTCCTCTTCCATTTGCATAAAACATCATGCCATTTAGAAGTCTAGAACTCCAGAACGAGCTCTTGGAAGGTGTCAACTTGATCATTGTAAAATCTAATTGGTCGATCAGGTGCGGGTTGGAATTTTTAAAACTCGTTCAACCTGACCCAACATGTATAACCAACGTAAGTAAATCTAGTTATTGATATAAATTTTTTTTTTCTTCTCTCTTAATTTTTTTCCTCCCTCGCCTTCACTTGTAGTCATCTCTCACTCTCTTAATCTTTTTTTTCCTTCAATTCTCTCTTTCAAACTTCATGTACTTAATTACTCATCATGTTTTTCTTACTCGTATAACTGAAGTTCTTCTACAACCCGATGTTGTTTTTAGGATCATCAAAGATAATAGAATTAATATACTCAATTCTCGAATATATGTAATATCCACAAATTTTAACCCCACCTGATATATCCAACTTGCTCAAGTCCAAAAAAAGAAATAATAAGTCAGGTTTTTATTTTGTAAAATATCAAAAATTAAGTTGAATATAATTATAGGTCAAAATGCAACCCATTATATCCATGACATCAATACCTCCAGACCTAAAATGTTTAGCCGGGCTAAATTGACTATTAATTGGTTAATAGACTATCGATATCATGAAATTTGGCCCATAGATACAAGAAAAATGTAAAAAATAAACACAACAATTGATATAAAATATTTGTAACTAGCTTTTAGTTTTTGCTAAAATATCAACTTCCTTCTTTAATTTTTTATTAGTGTTTATAACTTTTTTAATTTATTAATTAGTAATTTTCTTAATTAATTTTATTAATCATGTACTTTGTTTTTTTATTTTTCAAGTAAAAAATTGATATCAAAACACATTACTTTCTTCACTCACATTAGAAATTAAATTAACTTGAATTGGGGGCATAGCATGGCGTGAAGACATTTCTTTTACAATTGCTTGAAACCACAGCCCAACATATAGTTCTCAAAATTCCTAAAAGAGAAAAGCAAGCCCACAAGGACAGGAGATCTAGGAAAAAAAGAGACTCTGAAATTTAAACATTGAAACCTATTCATTTTTTTATTTTAAAAATATTTTAAAAAAAATATTTCTTTTTTTTCAAATTATATTTTTTTTCAGATAATTTTAATATACTAATATTAAAAATAATTTTAAAAAAATTAAATAAAAAACATTATTTTTATAATTTTGTGCAAGGCACCCAAATGGTTTTTCTTTTTAATACAAATATTTTTACTTTTTACGTTTTAAGTGTTTTTAAAAATTATTTTAAAAATAAAAATTTTCTTTACTTCAAATTAATATTTTTTTTTATGTTTATACCGCAACCACTCTCCCACATGGTTGTAATAAGCTCCAAGATAGTATTGTGGAAAATTTGTGCCAGAGCAAGCATGTGCTTTTTTAAAGTGCATGAAGACTGAATTACAAGAAAAGGAAAAACCACAGGACATACTAGACTTTTAAGAGGTTGAGGATAAATTACTTGTAACCGCAGCAATACACTAGCATAAACCCACTTGAATTTTCCCATGTTAAAAAAAAAAACATAAACCCACTTGGTATCTGACAAGGGGAAAAGTGGGAACCGATTACAGGAAGACAACAGTAATCTCCAAGGAGTGAATTCCCAGCTCTATTAAGCTTTTTAATCAGCATCCATTTCTTCCAGAGCATTCCGAGCTGCTGCCTTGGCTTCCTCTAAGAGGTCATCAGGAACCTACGCCCGCGATAATAACAATAAAACATTCAGATTCATTGCAACATCAAGGGAGAATTGTCATATGTTCTTATAAAATAACACACATTCAAAGAACGTTCAAAACAAAAAAGAAAGCCTTAAAATAAATAACAGCAAGACAAGTCTGGCTTTCACATCATAAAATTGCAAGTTAGAATCCACAAGAATTACCTTTTCATGCTGTCTCTTTGATTCGTCACAAACCCAGCTCATTTCCAGTTCAAAGGCCTTGTCCTTTGCTTCATCATGTACCTTGTAAATGCTGATCCAGGGAGAAGGAAGATATCAAATAGTGTCCAAGTATCTTAATACACATGCACATGCTCCAAATAATGCATCCAATTGGAGAGTGACAGAGAGATTGAAGGATCTTCCTCCATTTTATGATTCTTTTCTCTTGCTCTCTATAGATATTTATAGTTACAACTGTAGATTATGTCTAATAACATGGGTTCTTTTCATCAAAAAAATTCTTTGTTACATGAAGTAGTGAATAAGATCAACAATTGGGATATACACATGTCATTACATCATCTAAACTTTGCCAAAGGCATCAGCAAGGATTAAGAAGGGAAGGGGAAAAAAACAAAGAAAACGGAGCCAAGGGTTGCCAAGCATTGTCAAAACAAGCACATTTGCTGATAGACAAAAAGGCCCAGACTCAGAAAGGAAACAAAGAAAATCTATTGAATGCAATAATAATTAAAAAAAAATACATGCAAGAAAAAAGGGAGATTAAGAAAAATAAACGGAGCACTCACATTTTCGCTACTTCAATAACCCCTTCTCGGCATGTCATTTCAGATAGCTTCAACTTTTCAATTTCTCTGTCCAAGCCATTAATTCAATCATTTGATAAAGAAAAGGGACCACAAGCTAAACGTTAGCTAAAGGATAATATAAATAGCAGAAATACAGCAACCAATTATAATGTGAAACAAGGCTAACAAAATTAAACCTTTATAAAGATTAATTCCTCCACTTAAAGTGGCTGTTGCTTGATCAATTGACATATTGGCTTAAGATGAGAGCAAATCATTTTTAAGAGTTGCCAAAAAGAATGAACATCACTTTCTAAAATTCAGATCATGTCACAAATCCTTGCTATAAAATCATACAGCTATCTAAACTCCCCAAACCAAAAGGGAATATTATAACTTACGTTTTAGCAGCCTGCTTCCCTTTCCCTATTGCAGCGCCAAAATATCTCTACATAAAATCAAATTACATGGTATTAGATAACAAACACACCATGTAACAAAATCAAAAGGGGGAGGGACATTGCAAAGACTGCAAGCATAACCATGACAAATCAACTCACATAGGAGATGCCAGATGGTTCGACCATGTATAATTGAGGCCCATCTCTGTCATAACCACCAAGAATCACCCCACAACCAAATGGCCTGCAGCATCAACAATGTTTATGTACTTTTTCTGAAGGAAGCCCAAGAGGTGCAAAAGGACATAATCACCAACAAAAAAATTTACCAATAAATTCTGTACTTACCTAAGCCACCAATAGAGAGTGCACAAATGCACATAACTAGCAACACGATCTGCAAGCTCCTTGATAGGAACGGGTTCACCATAAACACTACAAAATCAGAATATGGCATGCCAAGGATTAGCAAACTTACGGTGTAAGAAATCAGAAAGGCAATTTTCAATCAAGCTACTGAGTCCATGTTCAATCTATAGCACTGATGATTACATAGAAAACAAATGATGAGAATGGGCATCTATAGTAATGCCTGCACGGAATCAAAACCTAAACATGTACTTAAGATATCAAAAGGAAGAAAGTTTAACAAAAATTGTAACAGACTTAGCAATCAGCAAGATTAGGAGGCACTAGTGGGAAGTTGCACGAAGTTCACACATGCAATGTTCATAATTGAATTTTCAGTGACCGACTTATGACTGAGGCAAAAGCACCTAATCCACTACCAAAAGCTAATCAACTAGGATATGTATCTATAACAGTTTTCTACTCAATACTCAAGCAGGCTTCAGAGTAAAAATAAAACTTGCAACCACGCATTGTTCAAAAACAAACCTCTGATAATTGGTTGCCTCACTTTTGGCTCGTGCAACAATTTGTCTCCCATCAGCCGCTAGACCAGCAACAGCCTGATATTTGAAGCATGAGAGAGAGAGAGAGAGCAAGTTACTGTTTGCTTCCATAAAGTCACCCGAACAATACAAAATTCTTCATCAAAGTGATTGATTTTAAGAACAAGATCCATAAACACATCTCATGCAGATATCTCTAATAAGCATGCGGTTTGGAGTTCAAGGAACAGATTAGTGATAAATGATAACACAAGCAATATTCTGCTTCATTCATAACATATGTGAACACATGTATAGTAAATGAAATGCTACAGAACATAGCATTGACTTGACCTTTCCTTATCTCTCCTAAAGCACATTTTTCCTTGAAATAACAACGCAATCTACAACCTTATAATTCTGTATAAAATAAAAAGGAACTTCTACCACCCTTTCTCTTTGGGGAAGTTAAGATGAAATCTAAGTGAAAATTACATGAAAAAAAATGTTATTATCAGTCTTCCAGTTAAGCTTAACCTAGCCCCTCAGTGTAGTTTCATCAGGAAACCCAAACTTCCAGCACCATCAATTAAGCTTAACCTAGCCTCTCTCCAGTGGAATTTCATTAGGAAACCCAAACTTCCAGCACAACACCTACAAACTCTAACTCACAGACTTAGTCAAACCTTCTGTGATACAGCAATCATTTGCTCTCACCATGTACCCAAAAAAACCACCTCAAGTACATTCAAACCCTAACTTGTATCATTGTTAGTTTCAGCAATAACCCATAATCGCGTCACAAACTAAGCCTACTAACTGACCCTAAACAAGACCCCATTTAATCAGGCATGATAAAGCAATCGAAACACATGCACACGGATACTTTTGCTAAATAAAACCAAGCTCAAATCCCTTAAGAAATTAAAAGCACTAATGTCATGTAAATCATCCACGACCATTAATTTTCATCAATTTCAAATGATATAAATCTCCGTCCAAAACCCAACAAACAGCAATGAAAAGACACAAAATTGAGCTCTATTTAGTACAAACATTGTAAAGAAAGAAAAAAAAACCCAGCTTTTTTCTTATATTTTCTGCAACTTTCTAAATAAAAATAAAAAAAAAGGCAGTACCATGCCGGAATGACGATGAACGGCGTGGATTCTCCTATTGGAACCGGGTAACATCATCTTCGAAGCTATTAGCTTCTCCACACCCTAAAATCAAACAATTAACCATTTAATTACTATAATTCCAACTACAATCACAAAAACCAAATAAAAAAAGATTCAATCTTTTAAAGAAGGGAATAGTATTTATACCATAACAATCCCGTCTTTGCACTTGATTCCAATAACAGTACTGCAAAAACAAAACAAAAAAAAACTAATTGCTATAATGCTAGTGAAGCAAATCCAAGGAAAAAAATTGGGGTAGAAATTTACAAGCACAAAGAAAACGGAAAGAAACAGACCCACTGTTATCGACGGCTTTAGCAGCGTATTCGATCTGAAAAACACGGCCATCCGGCGAGAAAGTAGTGACCGACAGATCGTAGCCTGTTCCTATGCTGCTCATCGTTTTATGCTTCTGTTTTCTTCAGCTTCTATCTCTGTGCTTTTTCTTTTTGCAGGGGTTAGACAGAGAGACTGTGGTTTAAGAAGAAAAGTTTTCTTCGATCTCAAGACAGAAGAGAACAGGACTGGCTGCCTCAGAGAGTCAGCTGACACAGTGGGTTTTTGGGTTTAGTTGTGGGCTGGCTTTTGTTGGCCCATTTAGAGGTAGGAGTTCAAGCCCGCTGTTTAAGAAAAATAAATAAATAAGGCACGATTTTTTAGGGAAATAATTATATTGTAAATTTTGTTTCTCCTAACTAGTTCATTTGAAGGAGATACTGCGAGGATTTTTTTTGTAATACAATAGACTTCAGCAATAAAATAAATCTCAATGTTTGTTTACTTGAGTTTTTAATAAAATATATAAAAAAAAACTTGAATAATAGATTTTTTATTTTAAAATTTTAATATTGAATAATAAAATTTTAAAAAAATAATATAAAAAATAAAAGAGAACATCAAGATACGTAAATTTTTCAAACCAGTAATTTAGAATATTAGATCGAAAATATTATATATGAAAAAATGATGAAACTCAATTCCCAGCAAATCTAACATTAAATGATTAATTATCACTATTATTATTGTTGTTGTTGTTGTTTGTGTAATTAAACTCTGATTTGATTTTAAAATTTACAATTTGACCCCCAAACTTTAATTTCTTTAAATTAAAGTCTAAATTGACTTTAAAAATTATTTTTTATTGCAATAAGCCCTCAATAAGTTCAATTAAACCTTGAAAAACTTCAATTGAGTTTTTAAACATCCAATTTTAAATTTTTTTTCCTCAAATTGAATTTTCATTTGTCAATAAAGTCTTCATCACTAAAAAATACACTGTCAAATTTTTCAATCTTGTATATTTTAATCTTTATCAACCAGTCTTCAGCAATTTCTTGGGCATTCTAGTATATTCATCTCACTGGTATATTTTTATTTTCTTCCAGTGTTTTTTTTTAATAGTATTTTCTTTTTTTATTATTTTTTGTTTATAAAGACTCCAAAAATAGATAACAGCACTTCTAAAAACAAGAGGTACTAAGGGAACATATCTCCAAAGATAACATTTATTATTTTTATCCCTAAAATATCCTTTTAAAAAACTTTTAATTCCAATTTGTTTTCAACTAAGATATATAAGGAAAAAAATAATTATTATTATAGTTTTAAAACTTGATCTGAGGCGAGGCTCAAGTCACAATTTGAGAAGATCAACCTAGGTTAACCTAAAAGTTTTTTTTATAGGATCAAAACAATATCATTTTGACTAATTTTTTTTAAAAAAAATCAATGTGTTTTGATTGAGTTTTATCATAGGGCAACCAAGTCATGTGTCTACCTAGGGTTTTTATCAGATTAGGCAAATTCAATCCTTCTTTAAATTTTTTCAAACCTAGAATGGTTCAAGCATTGAGATTATCGAGTCTCATATCAATTAATTCACTATGCTAGTTCAGGTTTTATAACTAAGATTATTGTACTATTATTTCAACAATCAATATAATCTAAAGTAAAAAAATAATATCTAATTATCTTTTAAAAATTGTAAGTTTGATAGTGATATATGTTAAGCTAAAATAGATTTTTTATATATATATTACCATGTCTCGTACATCATTAACCATACAGGACACAAAGACAATTATCATGTCTTGTATGCCACCATAAAATATAATTTTGTTTATATCTCATATGTTTTATTGTCTTTGTCTCTTTTGTCCTAAAATGGTAACTAAACGCTACCTATGTTTTCTCTTAAACCAAACGTGCTTATGTCTTTTATTGTATTTATCCATTTTTTACTTAGGATATTTGTTAAACCCAACTTATGGGATGATTTTACATAATCAATACAGAAACATACAACTATTTTTTTCCTTTTTTAACAGAGAGATGTTTGAAGTTTGCTTAGAGGAAGAAAAATAAGAAAAGAAATTCTCTTATAATTGGTTTTGCATAATTTATATGAGTGCATTAACATTGAATGACATCGCCAAAATTTTTTGGACTTGGGTATTAGATGACTTGATCAATAAAGCCCCTTGGCAATATAGAAAATGTAAAATTAAAGTTGATTTGAAACTACTATGAGAGGAAAAAGAAATCAAAAGGCAGTTACAAAAGCCTTTAGGCCCACCATTATCAAACCCATCTAAAGAGCTAATAAATAAGGGTGTCAGACAAAGACTTGTTTAAGAGTGTGGTTGCGGTGCTTTTTAAAGTGTTTTTCATGCTGAAATGCATCAAAATAATGTTTTTTTTATTTTTAAAAAGTTATTTTTAAAATCAGCGCATCAAAACGATCCAAAACATAAATAAAAAATTAATTTTTAACAAAAAAACAATTGAATTTTTTGAAAACACGGGTTGGCCTGCATTTCCAAACACTCTCTTAATTGGGAGCTTTGAAGATAGTTGGCCTACAGTTTCATGATAACAAGCCCAAGATTTTCCTGCTTACCAGAGCCAAATTTAAACGCCAAATGCATTCTTAAAAGAATAACAAGTTCTTAAGTTTCTTATATTTATGCAAATATCGATTCTTTCTTGTTTTGATGGAGAGGAAAAAACTTATTTAGCTTCGATTTTTATTTTAGGTCCAATTTGATTAAAGAAGTATTTTAGTGTTCCAGTACTTATATTCATATTTCACAAACTCAACATTAAAGCTTATTTTGAAAAGGGTTAAGATTAAGGTTATTATATCACCATATCAACCTCTAATTTATCTTATCAACTTAGGTAAGCCATTTTCTTATTAAAATAAATATATTTTATTTTTTTTATGTATATGTTGACTCAATCAAGTTTAGCCGGATTAATCGGGTTACTAGCTAAAAAACTAGTTTGTCAACTAAGTTTTGCCAAGGCAATGAACAACTAAAAACTTAGTATGGATCAAGCTCTGAGTCTCGAGTTTTCTAAATCAACTAGTTGAGGAGGGTTGAATTTAACAATTTTGATTGTGTTCTCTATAGCTATAAACTAAAAGAGAATATGTTTTTATTATTCACTAAACATTTTTTCTCACATTTACAAATCATTATTCACTTAATACTTTAGGTGACACTTTTCACATTTTTGTTGTTTTAGTTTTGAAAACTTACATTTTGATCATGGTACTTTATTTTAACCCCTAAGGTTGCATTTGGTTAGTGTCCCAAGACAAAATGGATAAATACAAAAAGAACACAAACATATTTGGTTGAAGGAACGAAGACAAAGATACAAAATAAATTTGTCTTTGGAATAATTTTAAAATGAATTTTTATACTTTCGAAACAATAGATACATGGGGGCATTTTCTTTTTGTCTCCACTATGATGCAATCCAAGCAATGCCAAGAGATCAATTTGAGGTTTCAATTGGTCTAGTAACAAGACTTAGGATTAAAAGGTTCAAATAGGTTTTCAATGGACTTCTTCAAGACACATGAGCTAAGGTGGAATTCAAGAAGATAATAAATAATGAAGATCAAGTCTTGATTAATTTGATTCATGTTCAAGAAGGGTTTGTAGATAGGCATTCAAGCGTTGCAAAAAGATTGGAATGAGAAGATTCAAATTTGATAGTTTTAACCTTTAGCTAAATGTTTTGTCATAATTGGACATACATAAGGAATTTCAATGTAATTCTAGTTGTATTGGAAAATATACATTCATATCTTTCTAGTGATATATGGAAAGCATTATAATTCATTAAGAAGAGATAGAGCCATGCATTTGAAGTTGAGATTCGATTCTGCCAATAGATTACAAAAACAACTTTAGTTTTATTTAAATTAGTTGGGCTATTGTTTTATTTATCTTTTAGTTATTATTAGGCCTTTTAGAGATATTAGAGACTTTATTTAAATTTGGGTTCATTGGATCATTAATATTTATTATGTTTATTCATATCCAGTAGGAATATCTTATTAGACTTAGGATTCTACTCTTTTGTACAAGCTTTTAAAGGTTAGACTATTTTTAACAGAGAAATCAATATTCTTGTTATCTTTTGTGTGGTTTAGTGATTTACATACTAAGTTCTTGATTTAACTTGTAAACTTTTTGAATGATTGATCAACTTTGTTATGATTTATACTACTCGTTCGCATCTCTTTATAGATGTGAGGTGGTGGGGATGATCACTGCGTATAACTTTAGTTCTTCAAAGTAGGTTCTTGTTGGGTCAAGTTGTAAATCATTCAAATATGATTTTAACGTGTCTTAGGATGTGTTTGTACCACATTATCTTTATCTCTTCTACCTCAAGATAATAATTAAACACTACCTAACAGTTGAAAAATGAAAGAGAGATGTAAAAGAGGAATATGAAAGAGAAAGGTTTGGTTAAAAGGACAAAGACAAACATTCATAAATAAATGTGTCTCTGAGACAATTTTAGAATAAATTTTTATACTTTCAAAATAATAGGTACACGAGGACTTATCATTTTTGTCTCTACTATCTCTATCTCTTATATCTCTAGATGATAATCAAACCCTACCTAATAGATGAGAGATGAGAGAGAAAGGTTTTGTTTGGCCAAAAAAAGTTAATATTGGTGTAACTATTTTTGTCTTTAGAATAGAAGTTCAACGAAGGTGGTTTGGGTTATAAATGAAACTAGAAAAGGTAAATTAGAATCCAAAAAGTGTGTTTTGATTTGATTTTGAGTTTTTAAACTATTTAGAGTGTTTTTTAAGGTTGAGGTGATTTTGGTGAAACTATATTTTATTGCATGGACAAATGACAACAGTTGTTTTCTATGGTTATTAAAATATAGTTTTTGTTAGTAAAAACATATAAACTTTGATTTTCTCGTCATCATAAATGATTGGAAATTATTGGAGGAGATGTTTGTTTAGGTATACCATGTGTTGTTCATTTTTTTTAAAGGTTAGGTACATTTAGGTTTTTTTTTTTTTTAGTTAAGCTTACAGATCTAACCTTTCAAACTTACACCGAGCTTGATTCTCTAGGTCATTTTTTTTAAATATTTTAAAATTAGATTTTTTAAAAAATAAAATAATTACTGATTTTTTTTTATTGGAACTTGCTTATACAATCATATTAGTTTTTATGGAAAAACCCACACTATTAATAAAAAAAAATGCTTTTGTAGGGAAAAAATACATAAATAAAGAAAAAGAATTTTAACTAAAAAAAGTAAAAATGAAAATATCTTTTGAAAATGGAGCGGCAACATCATGCAATCATATTAGCTAGAAAATATCCTAAACTTCAATGTAATTCCTCATACATGGTAAGCCATGAGATGATTAGGATGTCAAATTCTGCTGTGAATTCCATTTGATCCCATGAGACATAAATTGTTTAGAAAATGTTGTTTTGTTTCCTAGCCTGCAAACTTAGAATTCTAATCAAAAGCAGTTGTTGTCATTTGTCCATGCCATAATTAAATGGTTCTAATCAAAAGCATCACAACAATTACAAATGAAACCCGCAAACTGAGGCACAGTCAGGCGATTGATTGGGCATATTACATGTTATGTTGGGAGAGTCTATTAAGGTTGATCCTATAATTTTTAAAGAATAAAAAGTAAAACAATTTCATTTTAACAAAAAAAAATCATTTACAATAAAAGTTAACAAGTTGAAGATCAGGTTTTATCCAAGGTTGATCAATAACAAGTTCACCTGAATTTTTAACTAGATCAATATCTTAATTTTTTTTAATTGGGATTGGTTTAGATTTTGAATCAGTTAGGTTTTTAGATAATATTTGAGATCAATTAGGTTTTCAAATAACCTAGCTGATTGTGAGTTTAATAACTTTGATTTGAAAATTCAAGGGCTCCAATAATATATATATGGACCGGATCTCATATCAACCCAGTGGTTCAAAAAAAATACCATACTTTTTTTTCTCTGCTTATTACATGGGCTTAAAATTGTGGAGATTTCATTGTGCACTAACAATCTTGATCATGAAAGATGAACTCTTAAGGTTTTAAACAGAGCTGTTTTAAGATAAGGGTTACTTAAAAAATAATTTAAGGCTCTCATTTAACAAAAAATATTAAATAAATAAGATATATTTATCAATTATGTTTTATAAAATAAAAATTAATCTTACTTAAAAAAGCTCTAAGTATAAAATAAAAATTATCAAAGGCCCTATTTGTTCGAAATATATAAAAAATATTTTGTAAGTATTTTAAAAGATTTTATTTATAGTTTTGCTTAAGAGTAGCATTCATTTTAAACTAGATTTGGCTTCAAAAAACCAAAGGGAGCTTCAGTGCAGTAGTAAACTTCAACATATAAGCTTTGATTTATTTGTGCACACAATTTGCTTCGAGAGAGGGAGTCAAAGCTGCGCTTGCCGCAGACCAGCAAAAAGGCACCGGCACTGGCACCGGCACTGGCACTGGTTTCACAGGACATCAAGATAAATGCATACTTGTCAAACTTCGTTTGGGTTGATTCAGTTAAGAGGCCGGATCATGAATTATATAAGTTGATTTAGGTTTGGAAAAATTAAAAAAAAATATTTAAGGTTTTAATATTTCATATAAAAAATTAAAAAAACAATTTATGTGAATATAGACTATACATATTGTAAATAATAAAGTTTAAAATATTATTTCAAAAGGTTTTTTATTCCACATTGAAAAAATATTTTTTTTCTTATGAACATAGAATATATATACTAAAAGGCTTCAAATTCCATATTAAAAAAATAAAATATTCTTCTAATATTTATATAGTAAACTTTGAAATGAGTTAATAACCTATTGAAAAATATGCAAAAAAAAAAAAATATCTAGCTAGGATAAAAAATATATTTTAAAACAAAATGGATCTCTATCAGGTTTTGTTGGGTCACCCGGGTTTCGGGTTGACTCGATGGATCGAACGGTTTTCTCCGGATCAATTGATGGCCTAGGTTTTGAATGAACCACACCCGGCCAAGGCCCCAAGTTACTCGGGTCCTGGGTTGACCTGCAAGACCGGGTTAAATGACTATGAATTCAACTGATTTGTTTCTCATTGAATACAATAACAAGAGTTTTACAACAAAATTATAAATTTGAGTTCCAGTTACTTGGCAGCATTAAAGTAGAATTCTCATTTACAGCATACAATATCAATATACTTGACAGACTTAAGAAACTTATAGGTCATTGGCAGATATAATCTTTTATTTGTAATCAGCTTAAAATTTAGAAGAATTTATTAATTTTCTTTTAAATACATCAGGCAGGTAGATATATCCTTAAGATTGTTTTGAAATAGAAATTAGTCTGAATTAAGCGTAAAATAACTAGAGAATACTCATGTAAATTAAAGTTTGTAAATTATATATTAGACTATTGAGTAAAGATATTTAGTTTATGATTACCGAGAGGCATGCTAAATAAAAAATATTTAATAAAAACCTAAAATTTATATATATTTAAAACTATAAGCATGTAAAAACATAATTAATAGCAAACATGTTTTTAACACAAAAATAATAATAAAATATTAGCATGTATATTAAATATATATTCAAATTTGTAATTGATAAAAAAAATAAAAAAGTCTTAGTATGCATACTAATAATAAAATTAATTATACTTAAATTAAAACAAGAAAGGTGCATATCTTTGCTCCTCACTTGTAATGAATTTTTTATTGTTGTTAATGATGAATAATTTGTCTTTAAAATTTTATTATTTATCACTTGTATAATTAGGATGTTCGCAATATGTCTTCTAATATTCCAACAATACCATTTTGGTTTAGATGCACTTTTTAATAAGGTTTTTTAACAAAAAAAATTATGTAACTTAAATATCTCTCAATAAAATGAACTTAATCTTTAAATTTAAAACAAAAACCAAAGTATGAAAAGAAGAAGAAAAACACTAAAAATAAGGTGAGGAGGAATGCGTAAAATTTAAAAATTCAAGTTAGAAACTATTTATTCATCCTTTTTTTTATAGTGAATTTTGGAAGATAAATGCTGAATAATTAATAAGAATTAATTCCCACTGTTATCAACTTTTGAATAGCAACCAATAAATCAAGAATTAAATTTAGAAAAATCAATGGTTCTTTAAGTGGAAAAACCATGGATTTTTAAGATTAATTTGATATTCATCTATAATTTATTTAAATCATGTTAATTAAAATAAATTTTCAACACCTTATTGTTTAACTAAAAAAAATTATTTAAAATCATTTATCTTAATTAAAGGTGTAGTTGCCTAAAAATAAGAGTAATTTTATATATAAAAAAAATATGTGCACAATGTTATAACTTATAATGTCAAGTTGTCCACATGTTCACACACACACACACACAAAACTAAAAGAGAAGGGGTATTAACTCTATTCACAAAATATTATTTATTAGAATAATGGTTTGTTTTGCTCGTTTTCTTTTTTTTTGATATTTTTTTAATCAATATATTTTTTGTTTAATTTTATCCTTTGATATTATATATTTTTTTTATTTAGTTATCACACTCTCATAATATGGATTCCAAGTTTAATAGGTTAACCAGATTTGATGGGTTAACCCAGCTAATAACTGATTTTTTTTAATTATTTTTTTTTTCAATTTAATCCTTTAATATTGATTTTATTGAGAATTAAACTTCATGATTTATTTTTTTTTACTTTTCATTAGATTATCCTAGTTTTTGACCCGAAAAAAGTGCATAACGGGTTAACCTAAGTTGACTCGGGTTGTTTTTTGTATCTTTTATTTATTTAATTTTTTTAATTTTATCATTCAACATTGGGTCAGTTGGGAATTGAGATTTATAATTTGTTTTGATTTGTTTTTTTAAGAGAATAACTTAGTCTTATGATCAAGGTCATGAGTTTTGACATTTTAATCCTGATTAAATTAGGTCATTTTTTATTTTTATTTTCTTTCTAAGATGTTATATCAATCTTATGACCTGGGTCACGAGTCCTTCAACATTGGACTTCTTTTTTATTGAGTTGTCTCTCTCTCATGACTCAAGTCGCGAGTTTGACGAATTAACTCAATTGACTCATTTTCTCTCTCTTTTTTTTAAATTGACTTTTTTTTTCCAATTCCATCAATTAACATTGTGTTTGATTGAGAATTAGGCTTTACGATTTATTTCAGTTTGTTTTTCATTAGGTTATCTTGGTCTCATGACCCGAGAATAGTACTTAACAGTTAACCCTAGTTGACTTGACTTATTTTTTATGTCATTTTTTTTATTTAGATTTTTACAAATTTTATCATTCAACATGAGGTCCGATAGGGGTGATTAAGAATCAAGTTTTATAATTTGTTTTAACTTTCTCTCTATGTGGTTATTTTAGTCTTAACACCACAGTTGCAGATTTAACAAGTTAACCTGAGTTAAATCAGGTTATTTTTTTCTATAAAGTTATCTCGGTTTGATAACTTGGGTGAATTGACTCATGTTATTTTTTATGTTCTTTTTTTAATTGACTTCTTTTTTAATCTCATCCTTCAATATTAGGTTGGTTTTGGATTGAAATCATAATTTGTTTTGATTTGCTTTTAATGAGATTTTCTCGGTCATATGACTTAGGTTGCAAGTTTAACATGTTGATTAGGGTTTTTTTTAGGTTTTTTTTAATTGATTATTTTTTCATTTTCATCATTCAATATTAAGTTGATTGAGAATAAGGCTTCATAATTTATTTTGATTAAATTTCTATAGGGTTATCATAATCTCATAACTCAAGTCATGAATTTGACAAGTTAAGCTGGGTTATCTTAGGTCAATCCAATATGCAATTATTTTAATATTAAAAAAGATATTATATTGAAATTTTATTTAGTCAAATATTGTTTTAATGGGTTGTATGAGTTGTTTTTGGACTAGTAAAGTCAATTGGTTTACATCTAGTAAACCCTTGCACAATTTAAGTTTTTTTCGCTAGAAAAAAAAACATTAACAACATTTGAATATTTTTTTATATTTAAGAAAAATTTGACTTGACCCGCAATGTAGCAGGGGTCAATAATTTAGTATATGCTAAAATTCCTTGGCATTTCACTGTAGCAATGAACAACGAAATGCTAAGGCCGTTTTCAATTTGCTCCTTAAAGTCTTTTAGGACTTTGTTATTTTATTTCAAATTTATTTTTTTATTTTTAATTTGATCCTTCAACATTGAGTTTACTAGGTAGTTGACTTCATATTTTATTTGGATTTTTTTATATAGTTATTTCGGTCTCATTATCCGAGTTGTGAGTTTTACAGGTTAACCATGTTCAGTCGATTTATTTTTTTGTTATTTTTTTCCCAACTTCATCTTTCAACATTGATTTGATTGGAAATTGAGTTTCATAATTGCCTCAATTTTCTATAGAGTTATGATGGTCTCATGATCTAGATCGTAAGTTTTGCGGGTTAGATAAGTTGACTTAGGTTTATTTTGGTCTATTTTTTAATTAAGTTTTTTTTTTCAATTTCATCATTAAACATTGAGTTGATTGGATATTGAAATTTATAATTTTTTTTTCCTTTCTATGGATTTATCTCGGTCTTTGACTCAGATTTGGTTGGTTAACCTAAGTTGACTATGATCATTTCTTTGTCCTTTTTTCTTTTTGAATTTAATCCTTTAAATTTGATTTGATTGGGAATTGAGCTTCATAATTTTTTTTTCTTTCTATGAGGTTATCACAGTATTCTGACCCAAGTCACGGATTAGGCCAGTTGACTCAAGTTTTTTTTATCCTTTTTTTAGTTGAATATTTTTCAATTCCATCCCTCAAAATTTGGTTGATTAATAATTAGGTTTCATAATTTGTTTAGGTTTGTGTTCTATGAGATTATCCTCATCTCATGACCTAGGCCACGAGTTTGTTGGTTGATACATGTTGTTTTTTGTGTTCTTTTTTAATTTCATCATTTAGCATTGGGTTAATTGAGAATTGAACTTTATAATTTATTTTGATTTGATTTATATGGGGTTATCTAATGACCTAAGTTTGACAGTTTAACCTGAGTTGACTTGTCTTATTTTTTAGTTGAATTTTGTTTTAAAATTCATCTTTTAACATTCGATTGATTAATAATCGAGTTTAATATTTTTTTTATTTACTTTCTATAGGGATATTAGGTTGTTTTGACCTGAGTAATGGATTTGACATATTAACTTCAGTTGATTGAAATAGATCTAATATGTTATCATTTCAATATATTTTTTAAAAATATCTTATCTTTTTAGTCAAATCATATTTTTATCGGTTGTTTGGGTTATCTTTGAAATTATCAATTTAACAAAGTCAAATCAAGTCAATCCCCATATAGTTTAATATTTTTTCTTGCTTAAAAACATATTAATAACACCTGGATTTTTTTATATAAAAAAATTGATTCATCCTCATAGCATAAGTGATGTGCCAAGCGAAACAAATGCCAAAAGGCCTTATGCAACTTGCTTGGGCTCGACCCAGGTCAGCTAGAGGCTGCTTGCCTGGGCTCGACTTAGGTGAGCACAAGTGTTGTTCCCCTGAGTCAACTTGTTATAGGAAAACCTAAATTTTTTTTTGTATTTTTTTTATTTTACATATTTGTTTCCTACTCTTTCTTTTACTTTGCAAATATTTTCTATATTTTTCTATACACAATCACATAAAATTCTTTTGTTTTCTTCTATACACAATCTCATAAATTCTACTTGTATTATACCAACACTTTTATTAGCGGAGAGACGCGGTGAATCAGACATCATTATCTAAACCAATCAAAGCTTGCCATAAATTGTTTTTTCAACATAACCACTTTTGATTGTATTCTTGGAAAAGCACAACCATTTGCCTTGTCGCCTCGGACTATTGTCTTGGAAAAGGTGAACCGTAGAAAATCTCTATAAGAATAAATTGATAGAGACAAAGGATATAAGAATCTCTAAACTACCTAAAGATGAAGAGAACTTTTTTTTTCATAATTTTTTCTTATTTATCATTAAATCAACAAATATTTAAAACTGATTTAAGCATCGAAGTATTTTTCTAAAATTTATATACATCAAAAATTTATTTTATAAGATCAACAAAAACCTAGAGCTCGTCAACTAGAAAAGTCTATTTCTAGGTGAAGTTTTTATCTAGTATATATTCTAATAGTAAACACAATAATATTATTACCTTCAAAATGTTATAATTCAAAAAATATTTTAGAAAAGAAAAATAAAATTAATCCACTTATTATCTAAAATTATATCACGTAATAATGAAAATAATTTTTTATTATTAAAATATTGACATGAAAATTTTTTCGTAAGAAATAAAAAACCTGTAATTAAACAAATATAAAACACGTAAAATGGTACACAACACATTATTAGGGGCAGGCATGAATTACCAGATTCGTTTGGAGATAAGACATAAAATCCTTTTGGACTACGCAAACGTAATTAAGATGTTCTCTACCTCCTAATTTCATATATATACGAGACATCTCTTTCTTCTTCTATGCGAACGAGAGCCAATCACTAGCAAGGTTTTAATTTTTTGCTGATATATGCAATGGCGAAAAGATACAGAACTAGGTTATATGAGAGAAAGTGTCTTGAAGAACCATCATCCACGCCCACGCTACCAGCTGAAATCTTCGTCGATATTCTTTCAAGACTACCTGTCGAGGCCATGACGCAGTGCAAAAGCGTTTGTAAATCCTGGCGTGACCTCCTTTCAACTCCTTATTTTGCACACCTGCACTTCGCCAAGGCAAAACCCAGCAGCCTCTTGTTTTGTCATTGTTCAGGCAATAAGACTAAGCTATATTGCTGTCATATCCATAGCTCTCGCGGCAGTAATATTAATAATGCCATGGTGAGTATGCCAACAAAATTTAAGCTCCCGAAAAATACCTTTCAAGGCAAAGTTGTGGGTTCGAGTAATGGCTTGCTTTGTTTGTCAGAAATTCACAGGATGAAGAAAAAGTTTTACATCTGCAATCCTATTACAGGAGAGTACGTTGGGATTGCAGGACCAAAAGTAGAGCAAGGATGGCATGTTTTTGAGCCAATTGGGTTTTTCTACAACCCACAAAATCAGCAGTGCAAGGTTCTAATGCCTAGAGTAAGAGTAGGATATGGAAATTTTCCAGGATCAGGACAAATTTTCACACTAGGAAGCAATTCCTGGAGAAATATTGATATCCCAGGCCACCTTCATCTGATACGTGCAGTTCCTCTGAATGGAGCTCTACATTGGATTAGCACTAGAGACGATCGCCATATAAGCTCTTTTGACATGGAGAATGAACAAGCCCTGAGTATTGCACTTCCTGATCAAGTAGTCATGCACACTGCATCTTTAGCAGGGTTAGGGAATTTCTTGTGTATATTTGATAATGAATACCCTGAATTTAACATATGGGTTATGAAAGAATATGGAGTCGAGGAGTCGTGGAAACATTATACTGTTAAAAGATCACCAAATTCTCATTATAGACCAGTTGCAATAAAGGAAGATGCAAGTATTCTGTTGATACAGAACTCGGAGACTTTGATATCATATGATCCGAAGACAAAAGAATCAAGAGCACTAGATGATCAGATTGGTGACAGGCGATTTGTTTACATTCATACTCCATCCTTGGTTCCCTTAAAAGATATTCTGATTGGAGCTGGGCACTACAAGATTCTTAATGTTAGGAAAAGGAAAAGATGTTCAACAATTAACTTTCTGGAGTTCTAATTCTATTTAGTTATTATTAGTTTCAATGAGTTTTTCAAATTTTTTTAATTTTTCTTCTAATCAATTATTGCTGTGCCTTGCCATAGATGAATATTAATTTTCATGTCTATTGAAATTTTGTGAAGTGGGCATGCATGCATGTTTATGCAAGTGTGAGCTTTGTTTTATATTTTACCTTCAATTATTGAGCAACGTAGAACAAGTTAGAAATTAAATGACATTCAAATTAAGTTCATGCTTTTTTCTTTCTTTTTTTAGGTTATAGAGAGGAGAGACTCAATCTCTAGCCTCCTGAGAGGAGTTGGAAAGCAGTAATACTAATTGAAATATTGTAGAGTTCATTATAGGGGTCTAGCCTCCTGAGAGGAGTTGGAAAGCAGTAATTC
>Ga0325414_1000602_pt1 | contig 30367 bp, 30 predicted proteins | sample PopdelMetagenome_8_FD_206183 | JGI IMG/M metagenome (GOLD analysis project Ga0325414, IMG submission 206183) | Populus deltoides microbial communities from Bellville, Georgia, United States - Leaf-PdKOR-R3 | ecosystem: Host-associated > Plants > Phyllosphere > Phylloplane/Leaf | place: USA... | reverse complement strand
GAATAAAAACATGAAGATCATGTTTTGTTTTCATGTGTGGTTTCAAATGAAGAGAAACGCAATCCGTTACGTGTAAACGATGAGAACATGATATATATATATATATATATATATATATATATATATATGTTTTAGTAATTATTGTTTTTTTAAAAAATATTTCTAATATAGATATAATAAAACAATCTGAATATAGTTAGACTATTGGCAATGCCTTGTTTTGTGTGTTTGATGGCTGGAAAATATAAATTGAGGGGTCGATATTGCATTCACGAGTGCTGAAATTTGAACTCAAATTTGGTGGTGGGATATTGGGTGTTTGTGTACAAGTTTGGAGACGAATAAACAAATAAAAGATTTCCATGGGGTTGCCTAGAAGCCACGCTCTTGCAATTTTTCTGGCAATGAAAACAACAACGACCATGTTTTTCCAAGGTGTTCTTCGGAGCCACCAGAAGAACAACAACATCTTTTTTTATAAAGGGCGCCCCATCCCAACATTGTTTTATAATGTTGAATCTCAACAACACCTGCTGTTCTGGTGTGTTTAGCGGGTTGTTTCTGGGATTTCAAGGCCACTATCCCCTTAAAACTTGACATGGACGGCGCAGGCCATGGTGTGGTTTATTTTATTTATTACAGAGAAATCAACGTTATGATAATTAAGAAAAGAAGAATCCTTGTCGAGGATATTAGCATAAAAAACACGAACGTGGATGGGACGCCAAGGTGTCTGTAAACGATTCGATTCTCTGGGACGTATTATTGTCCACAGTAGAGATGCTTTGGAATATCTTTTTCCCCCTCTCCTTCCTTATTGGATTCCGTTTGACAATGGTTAAATAAATATACGGAATGTTATGTGCGAGAAAGAACAATGCCGCTTCTTTTAATTAGCATTTCAAGATAAAACGTACAGAGACAGAACAGTCAGAAAAATGACTCCACCGCCGAGGAGGGTATTTGATACTGTAGTCTTTTAGAAGTTAAAGTTCTTATTACAGTTTAAAATAAGATTTAATCTCCACTGAGCGGGGATGGATAACATTCAAGGGAAGTAATGATATGGCGATGGAAGACATGCCTATATCCATCCAATTAATTAGTTCGTTGAGCGGTCAGTGTAGTGGGCAATGTATGGTTAGACTCGAGAAACAGAGTCTCACCTTTTCCTTCCCCTCGGCACTCCATGGCAGCGGGGAACCCAGTGGTCTTGCTGTGATTTTACAATCATGAATGTAATGATTTTTCATGTGGAATACAATGGTGGTAATATATAATTTATTCAATGGTTATTATTGGCGTGATTGAGTTCTGGGGAAGTAAGCACTTGATCATGGTAGTAATCTCATGGCCCTTTTACTCTCATCAACTGTTCTGTGTGTTCGGCATAATCGATGCGTAGTATTTTCAAAATTACTAGATGATTTTTTATTTTATTATTTTCTACGAAACAATTCTCAGTCTAAAAAGCATTCTATACCACCACAGGATCAAACACTCAAAGATCTTTGAAAACTGTTTGTTATTACGATCAACCAACCGCGTCAACAAACGAAGATATATATATATATCTCTTCCAAATCCAATGATTAAACTTTTCAAAAAGTGGTCTTTCAAAAAAGAAAAGGGAGAGAATTAACGTTATTCTTTCTCCATATCAACTAAGAAATCGATTCCATATATTTGAAGAAATTCGTAAGTGGTGGGGGATCAATTTTGAACACAAAGTGGGGCAAAATGGGGAATCAAAAAGGGGTGTCCCGAAAAGCAGGCTTTTCAAAAAGACAAAGGAGCCTCATTGTCCCCTTTTCCCCACCGCCACCCCCAACAAATCCTGCATAATCCCTATCTTGCCCCTCGCTCTTAAATTCGAAAATAAGCACAAATAATAAGTCAAGAAAACTAAAAAAATACATTCTTCCTCAATATAGACCAGTGGTGGAAATTGGAGAGCCAAAGTGGGGGGTTTAAGCTATATTTGTTAATGGGAGACGGAAAAGGGACACAGTTTATTAATGCAAAACAGGAGAGAGAGAGGGAGAGAGAGTGACAAGAAAGGCGAGAGTTTTTTAAGAGAGAGAAAAAGAAAGAAAGTTTTTTTTTTTTCTTTTTTTCTTAGAGAGAGAGAGGTGGGCTGAGTTTAATTGGATTTCTTTTTTGTTGGAAACAGAGCACAACAAGGAGAGACCCACTTCAAAGTTAAGTGGGGAGCTACGGGGGGCGTAGGATAAGCAGAAGCTGAAGAAGATAACCTAGAGAGTTTGAGTCTTTCAAGCTCCCTTCACATCCTCTATCTCTTACATGGTAGTGTAGTAGTGGTTGCTGCTATGCTTATGCTTTAACCTGCATCAAAGGGGCGTAGGACAAGGGAGATTTTGCTCTGGTTCTTTTCTGGGTTTCTTTTGTTTTTAGTAAAGATGGGTTCTTGCGGATGTGTTGGTGGTGCTGCTTTCAGCAGAAGCAGAGTGTTGGTATTGGTTTTTTGCTTATTGGGTTTGATTTCAATATCTTGCGCTGCTAGATTGAGTGTGTCAAGACAGAAACTTGAGGTTCAAAAACACTTGAACCGCTTAAACAAGCCAGCTGTTAAAAGCATTGAGGTACTTTTTCCCCTCTCCTTAAAGTTCTGTTTGGTTACTGAGAAAGTGAGGGAAAATGTGTTTCTAAAGCTGTGTTCTTTTCTATCTGGTTGCTAAATGGTGTAACAAGTTAACTCAAGTTAAAGCCTAATAGTGGATTTATGGGGTTAGCTACTACACTTATTTTCTTTCGGTTTCTTGCATTTCCTCAATGCTAAAAAATGGGTAAAGAATGTAATGTTATTTCATTAAATCTCCTTTTTTTGTTCTGTGATGGCCATCAAGTTTCTTGATTTTTTTTTTAAATTATTGTTTTGAAACAGCAATGATGTTTTATACAATTTTCCTCCTCTCCTTCTTTCTTTCTCTCTCCGTATAATGATGTCCTTTATGGAGAGTTATTGAAACAGGAAAGAAAGCAACAGAAGCAAGAATTTACCCAAGACTGCAAATTTTAATTGCTTTTGGTACTTTACATTTTTCTCAGCAACCAAGCAAAACATAAATGCAAGTGGGCACTGTGGTTTCTCTTGTAGTTTCATGTACATGGGACTCAAGACCTCACTGACACACTTAACTCCTACCATGACTTGGTAATTTGTTGGGCTGACAAATTCGGGGTATTACTGCAAGATTTCTCATTATCTCTCTTGTATTTTTGATGGCTATACAGAGTCCAGACGGGGATATAATTGACTGTGTTCACATGTCTCATCAGCCAGCTTTTGATCACCCCTACCTCAAAGACCACAAGATTCAGGTCCATCTTCTTCAGTCACTACTTCAAAGTTTATCCCTTTTTCATGTTTTTGGTTTTTGCTGTTACTGATTTTATGTTTTGGGTTTCTTTTTGGTTAATTAGATGAGACCTAGTTACCATCCAGAAGGGCGGGTCTTTGATGATAGCAAGGTGTCTACAGAATCCAAAGAAAGAAAAAATCCTATCACTCAGCTGTGGCATGTGAATGATAAATGCCCCGAGGGTACTGTACCCATTAGAAGAACAAAGGAGGATGATGTTTTAAGAGCTAGCTCTGTGAAAAGATATGGCAGGAAGAAGCACAGAGCCATCCCCCAGCCGAGGTCCGCAGATCCTGATCTCATCAATGAAAGTGGCCACCAGGTAAGGTTTCTTGCTTTTATTCCTTTTATACCGTATAAATTTATCGAAAGTCATATAAAAGCATCTTTAGCGACCCACTTTTTTGATTTTGTCATGCTCTATTTGTTTCAAATGCTCATTTTCCTGTGGCAATTTCTTTGGGGTGATTAGCATGCAATAGCTTATGTGGAAGGGGATAAGTACTATGGTGCAAAAGCAACCATCAACGTATGGGAACCCAAAATTCAACAACCTAATGAATTCAGCTTGTCTCAGCTGTGGATATTGGGAGGTTCCTTTGGTCAAGATCTCAATAGCATTGAAGCTGGTTGGCAGGTATTATCCCGACTAGTTTAATCCTACTTCATCTATACTGGCCAGAAATAATTGAACTTTATAATGGAGACCATACATCTGCCATTATTTTAATGCTTGCAATGTGAATGGAAACAGGTTAGTCCAGATCTGTATGGTGATAACAACACAAGGCTCTTCACCTACTGGACTGTGAGCTTCTAATCCTGTCACTCCTTCAATCAATCTTATAATTTTCATGGATTGTTAGCGAATAGATTTTACTCAGTTGTTTTTCTTACGCTAATATCAGAGTGATGCATATCAAGCCACGGGTTGCTACAATCTCCTTTGCTCGGGCTTCATTCAAATCAACAGTGAGATTGCAATGGGTGCAAGCATCTCTCCTGTTTCTGGCTACCGCAATTCCCAATATGATATTAGTATACTTGTCTGGAAGGTAAAATCCAAGGCCTCACATTCACATTCAGCCCAAAGTTGAATAGCTAAAGACCAAGTCGTTAGTAAGATTTTCAATATATAGGTGCCAAAGATAAAATTAGAGCAACAGAAGCTCTGAATGGTTCAAATTTATGTGAAGATGCATCTTTGGCCATATTAGAATATTCTTTCATGTATATAATAGAGGCCAGAGTGTCAGAACATCATTGTGGTGCAGGTGCTGAGAATCTTTTGGCATTATCCTATGATCATTGATTTTCCAACTCACTGAATTGATAAGAGGACATTGATACAGAAATAATAGATGCCATTTACCTTCCACGGTAGTGCTTAAGGCATGACTTCTACTGTAGCTATATATTTTTACTGCCTTGCCCAGGAGGCCTGCTGCACCTATTCCCTATCTACACCTTTGCTCGCAGAAGCACCCATTTAACTTGGTTATTTTGGAACTTCTGCAGGATCCGAAGGAGGGGCACTGGTGGATGCAATTCGGCAATGACTATGTGCTGGGTTATTGGCCTTCTTTCCTGTTCTCATACCTAGCAGACAGTGCTTCCATGATTGAGTGGGGAGGTGAGGTGGTGAACTCAGAGCCTGATGGTCGGCACACCTCCACTCAAATGGGCAGTGGTCGTTTCCCCGAGGAAGGGTTTGGTAAAGCAAGTTACTTCAGGAATATTCAAGTTGTTGACTCCTCGAACAATCTCAAGGCCCCTAAAGGGATTGGCACCTTCACTGAGAAATCTAACTGCTATGATGTTCAAACTGGCAATAATGGGGACTGGGGCCGTTACTTTTATTATGGGGGGCCTGGTAGAAATGATAACTGTCCATGAAGTAAAACACCCTCCCATTTTCACCCCACACATTCTCTCTCCCTATGTATCATTCAACCTAGTGCAATGCCTCTCCCTCTCTTGTATACCTTTTTTTTTTTTTAGTTTTTACTTTTAGGTTGGGTTACTAAACATGTGACATCTGCGGGAAGTTTTGACTCTTGTTTTTTCACCAAGATTCTCCTTGTAAGTGGCTGGGGGAAGCGGCCAAGTTTCTCAAAAAGCTAAAAGAAACAGGCCTTTGTTTGCTCTCTCTGTTTTTCTATTTGTTTGTAAACACTCCTTGGAGTGGCCTGTTAATGAATGAAACAACTTCTCTCCTATCTTGCCCCCTCAAAATATTCAAGTTTGCCACATGTTTCTCTTTGTTCCTCCGCTTTAGAATACACAAGTAGAGAAATGAAGGGTGGAAAGGACCAGGGAGCTCTGTGAGGTTTGAAGAATATTCTCATTCGAGGAAAAAAAAACAGGAAAAAGAAAAGATTATCTGGATGATAAGTGTTGCTTGTGAGTGGATGAATGGCAGTGCACATTTCATGGTGCCCCTTTACTTTTTGTAAAGAGAGCTCAACAACCCAGCCATCTTCACCTAAAACTGACCAGTTAAGTAGTGATAAATTGCTTTGCCAATCCTTCATTCCTCGGAATGCATGACAGGTTCTTCCATTTTCTTAATGGCTTCCAGTTAAGATTCCTTAATGTAGAGTATATATAAAATAAGATAGATTTTTCAAGATCGGCATGATTAATTAATTAAGATGCTAAAATGTCATTTTCTGCCAACAACCTAGAATTTGCAGGAACACATGGACTGCAAGCCTTTGAGATGGGGTTGGTCATGTGAAAAGAGTGGAGAATGTCAGTGCTCAGATTCATTATTCAAGGTCTGTTTTAGGGTTGATTAAGATTTAAGAACTGCCAAGAAATCAAAGTGAAAATTATCGTACATGGACTTTTCAAACTAGATCCAGCTGTTCCAATACAAATCCTAGGTAAAATATTCAGCTGTGGCTAGAGAACAACCCAGGGTTTCCCACAGCACTGTTATAAGTCAAAAAATCTTGTTCAAAACCACAACATGCATTCCACAATTAAAGGGTCAGAAGGTTCGAGTCCAGTTTGGCATGGCACTGGTCAAGATATCCTTTAATCTTTTTTGAACAAGAAGAGATAACTCCATGCTGACCAACTCTATAGCTGATAGACTGTCAACAAAGTAGCAGTATCTACAATGCAGAAGCATAGGATTACCAGATCTATAAAGTATTACTGCTTGAGAATGGATGCATAGACATCTTCTTGTCCATTTCCCCCCTCCCCTCAACGCAGCCACATGAACGAGCACATAATTAAACATGCTGATGCATTGACACAGTGCAGGGAAGAGAGTTGTATGTGTAGTTGTGTACACTAAAATGTACTCAAAAACAGTCAACTGCAGAATCTGGCTTCATGATATCACATAAGTTGCTCCTTTAAAAGGTAATTAAGGTGATCTCTTCAACTGATTTTTCTTCTCTCTTTGGGCTCGCTCCAAAAAAAAAAAAACAAGTGGTTATGAAAAATTAATATATTTTTTTATATTTTTAAATTGTTTTAATATATTAATATCAAAAATTAATTTTAAAAAATAAAAAATATTATTTTAATACATTAATTTTTTTATTTTAAAAAAAACAGCTGCTAACTGATCCCAACATCCTAAACTATCTTTTAGTGCCTAAAAATGGAAAGTGACGATGTGAAATTTATTTATTTAGTGACTCCAAGTGTGAACATCGGCAAAAAAATGAAAGAATGTAAAGACAAGATGGGGCCTTGGACCCCTTTTGTATCCCAAAATAAAAAAAAAACAAGAAAATCATCACAGAGCCCCGCAGGCTGCAAGAACATGACGAGGACCCGGGTGGACCAGAAATCAGCAGCAGCAGAAATTCCAGGCAATAGGCCGGTGCTGAAGGCCTCACGCGAGGAGGATTTCTCGCACCTATAGATCGGCAACCATAGATTTTTTCTTGCGGGAATTGTACTGGAAGAAAAAGGAGCAATCGTACAAGTAAAAGGAGAAGGAAAATCCAGAAAAAAGAAGCCTTACATGTGGCAGAGACAGCAGAGGGTGTTTGAATGTGAGGTGGCTTGTGCTTTTTTTAAGTAAAAAGCATATTTTTAAAGCTTTTAAAAGTGTGATTTGTGTTTAAAAGATATTATATCTTTGACAAAAAGCCACCACACCTCCAAGCTAAACACACACCAGCAACTCAACCTGAAAAAACTAGGTCTCTGAGTCGAGAAGTTCTGAGTTCTCTTCCTGAGTTTTATCATAAAACACTCCCAGCAACGATACATAATGCATCAATGATAATGATTGTCAACTGAGAATTAAATTGGAAAATAGTTATAATTTAAGAAGCTAAATAAAAAAAAAGCACAAAAAAATTAAATGAATATACTCATTAATTTTTTATAAAAAACTACTGATAATCAAGTAATATCATTAAATCAAAAGTACAGAGGGAGAAACAGACACGATTTTTTTTTGTTTATTTATTTATCTGAAACACCGCCTCTGAATCAAACAGACCGTAGGCTGGGTCATCATCTGGCCGAAGACATGGACACCACTATATTATTTGCCTTTTAAATTTCTCACCACATGCAGAACCCAGACCTGCACGTCCCATTTTCAGTCATTAGAGGGACCGGTATCAGCTAGCATGGTACTCGCATCAGAGTTGATTTTCACGTCCCATGGCCGGAACAGGGGACTTCACTGCACAGATTGCGATAGGGCTGGTTTTGATGCCATATGTTTCACAATAAAACTTGAGACTCATATACATTGCTTTGGATTGAAAATTTAATTTTAATTAAAGAGAATGAACACATTCCGACAAAAAAATTTAAAATGTCAGATGATTTTTTTAAAATAAATTTATATTACACTCTGAAAAGTCTAACATAAATATAATAAATATCGGGCACCAATCCAAAAGAAATCATGCATGGTCTCATTTATATAGGAAAAATCCCACAAAGCTCTGGTCCCGGTTCGGTCATTTGTTGTATATGTTTACGGAACCCGAAGCACGAGAACTACCAAAATTTTGTTGATTTATTGGTACCAGTTTTCGACGAACCAGGAACAATTAAGGTTATTCTGATCAGTTAAAGGAGGGAAGGTTCAGAGAAATGCAAGAAAGTGGCCATCGTTTTCTTAACAAACTCTTTGTCTCTCCCCATTCTGTAGTAGCTAGAGGCTTTAAGCTATCATTCAATGCTGACCATGCTGCATGAATCTACCAAAATTCATCTTCTTCTCTAACCTTACTCGTACCTATTCAATGTTGAATATGCAGGACTGGTCTTTCATACATGGGGGCGGCATTCTGCATTGAATACCAGCTCGATCGATATCCAGCTCCTTTCACTAAATCCTTAATTCTCACCATAGTACTTCAAGATCCTCAACAACTCTCATTTTGAACATTAAATCATGTCGAGTTTTTATCTTTCAACGATTCTAATCATTCTGAGTATCCTGCATGCATATATTTGCTGGAAAGTGCTCCAAGATGGCGATTCTGAATGGTGTTCTAGTCGAGATGTGCTTTGTTTTCTCTTCATCGCTTTTGATTCATGAAAGTTTCTATGTTTTTTTTTTTAGTATATTAATTAATCAAATACTTTTAAAATTATAATAAAAACAAACACAATTTCAACCGATCTTGTGACCGTACATACATCCAAGGTCGGTTAACTTAAAATTGCCTCTTTTCCTAGTACTTGAAAATTAGTATATAGATAGACTGTTTACATACATCCCTTACTACCTATACGAGACAAGAATATTTATACACGCATCATCTTTGAAGAATCTTTATGGAACCTATGTTTAAAATCAAACTTGTTATTACATCTATGAATGTAGATATACACTTCTTGGAGAAGAATTCAATGGCGAGATTTAATTCAATGCATTTAGGCTAAATGAATAATTTTCTTGCCATTTAAACGAATCCCTCCATAACTAACTTAAGATTTCTTCGATAAATTGGAAATGAGTTACTTATTCTGTGTTTGTCGTTGTTTCAATCTTTTTTTTTCCACGAGTACATAGAGTTTATTTATTTTTATGTTTTAAAAGTAATTTTTTTAAAAAAATATTATTTTTTATATAGTTTAAATTATTTTTTATATATTTTCAGATTATTTTGATACGCTAATATTAAAAATAATTTTTTTAAAATATAAATAAAAATATTATTTTAATATATTTTTAAACAAAATATAATTTAAAAAAACAATTATTATTACACTTTCAAATAACAATCAAATAAAATATAAGACAAGCTAGCTTAGGATGATTTTATGGACTTATGTTTCTAAGTTTCATGTTATATATAAAGAAATTAGTTTGACATTAATTATAAGCAAAGCAACAAATTAAACTTAATCCTATTACATCACCAACCAATTCCAAATCGGGATTTGGATTTGCAAGAGAATTTCTACAACTAGGTTTCATCACATGACTGCCAAATCATCTTGATTCTTGAATTGGTCGCAAGTCTTTTTCTATTTAGAATTAAAAAAAAAAACCATACCAAGATTCTTTACCTCATTAAAAAAATCAAGCTTTGAAAACACAAATTCTCTGCCTACTAAATTAAGAAAATTACTTCCCATGACAACAAATCGACCCTCGAATATTAAAGAATAAATTCAAACAAAATAAATAAATAAAAAGCACCTTTCTTTTTCCAAATTCAGGCTAATAGCCTGCAAAACCAAACAAGCATGCACCATGGAGAATCTCGCACCCATCCTCAATCCATAGCAAGTGAGACTCACTAACCCTCATTGCAATCCATGACTGGCGAGTGCAATGCACTTTCTTTTTCTGAGATTGGGCACGGTTCATATTCAGACAGAAACATAGCTGTTATTTTTTTAACCACTCTACTGCCTTTACTTGTGTTTTCCAGTCTTCTTGTCTTGTTTTTCTCTTTCTCTGTCTAAAGACTCAAACTCTCTCTCCAGAGGGAAAAAAAAAAAAAAAAGGAAGAAAACACCCATCCTTTTTTCTTCACATTCCACACATAGCAATAGGGTTTTTTTTAACTTTACTCTCTCCCGTTCCCTGGAGCTGAGAAATCCTCAAAGAAGATAAAACCCAATCAATCAAACACCAGACAAAACTTACCAAATCCTAAAGTAGCTGTAACATTTTCCTCCTTTTTCATCTTCTTCACTTGTATAGAAGCAACAAAACCCTAGCTAGAGCTCAATTATTTGAAGACCTTTTTGAATTTATGATCCATTAGTACTCCAAGATGACATTTTTAAGATGAATTAAGGATATGATGCTGTTGCCCATCGAGCTCAATTCACTCTACTAGGTAAAAATCCCATTTTTCTGCACCCTACATTGCTTTTCTTCATGCGGGTTTCAATTCTTTTCAATATGGTTACGTTTTTTTTTTTAAATTCTGGTACTTTATTTATGTTTCCATGTACGTAGTTAAAACCCACCTAATTGCCTCTTTCATTAGTGTTCTCCATTTTGGGCAATATGTTCTATTTAATTTTTTTTTTCTTTTTGGCTCACAGTTCCTTTTTTTTTTTGTGCGTATTGTGAAAAATTGGTGTTGATATTTATGCATGTGGGTGTGCATTAGGATGGAGAGTGGAGCCATGGAAGGCGACCAGCACGGGATTGTACTGGCCTGTGCTATTTCAGGGACCCTTTTTGCCAGTTTGGGTTTGGGTTCGTGTTGGATTCTATGGGCAGTGAATTGGAGGCCATGGAGGATTTATAGGTAATTCTGGATGGGCAACTTTGGAAACTTCTTATTATCTTATTACCAGGCTTGCCAGAATGATTGAAGTTCATAGATTTCATGTGGGGGTTTATAGCAAGTAATAATTTATGGTTGATTATTAGGATTTGAGGTTGCATTGCCCCATATAATATAATATAATATAATATGTTGGATTGTAATGCAGATTGTGGTTTTAATTGTAGCCTTTCTGTGGTTCGTTAAATGTGTCATTAATTGAACATCAAGGCTTCATTTGGTGTGTGATTGAAAAGCAGTTGGTTGTTTTCGATTATCAGGAGATGAACTATGGAGCAGAAAGCTGGTTTAGCCGGTTGTTTAAGTAAAAAGTTTTCCTCTTATTAAAAAAGAGAATGTTTTTATAGGTATAGACAAAATGAAAATAGAGAGCTCCCCACAGCTTTTTGCACTATGTTTTTTCGTGGATCTGCAAATGGCTCCACTAAAACTTTTTGATACATCAATCTTGTATCCTTAAAGTGCCCTTCAGCCTCAATCCTTAACTTGTTTCCTGTTTCCGTAGCATTGTCGATATCTGGGAACCTAGAATGACATGTGAATAGAGGTGGAAATATGATCAGTAAACCATTCATGTTCCTCTGCTATAGAGTTTCTTTTTCTTTGTGTCCATGTTTAGCCTTCACTTGTGTACTCTTTTGGTTTCCCTATTTTCAGCTTATTTATGAAGTCAATGTGTTATGCTATAAAAACATGTGTACTTTGTTTATTGAACTCTGTCCTTTTTACATCATCTCATCCTTGGTTGGCATTTCTTGTTTCAGTTGGATCTTTGCCAGAAAATGGCCATATATCCTACAAGGTCCTCAGCTGGGCATATTATGTCGTTTTCTCTCTCTTTTTGCATGGATAATTGTTGTATCTCCGGTTCTAATGCTTATCATGTGGGGAAGCTGGTTAATTGTAATATTGCATCGCGATATAATTGGTCTGGCTGTAATCATGGCTGGTACTGCTCTTCTATTGGCATTCTATTCAATCATGCTCTGGTGGAGAACACAATGGCAAAGTTCAAGTATGTGTCTCTGTACCCTCTTTATCTTTTAATTATGTTTTCATTTTTGAGCTGGAAAACGAACTTTTCTCTATTCGTCCATTGCGGAATTTGTTTGGCGAGTCTGTCTTTGGTGGCAGGGATTTACATTTTAATTCTCTCTAAAATTGATTTTATTTGGCATTTAATTTCATGTTAAACATGTTATTCTGCATGCATTCCTGTGATTTACAAGTTTCCGAGTGGTTAAGAACTTCCTCAAGTCAATAGCACAACCGTCCGCTCTTTTTATTTCTAATTAAAAGTAGAAATAATTGGAAGATAGATCGTTCTATTGAGAATGGGGCAGGTTTCACTCCTAAATTCTGCTTCCATGGAAATAATTTTCTCTGCTGGAATTTCAATTGTTGCTCAAGTGAACTCCAATCATATGTTTTTTTTTTGGTGATCCTCTTGAATGGTTAAGCTTTGATTGTATCAATCTATTTCTCTTCAAGTTGAAATTACAATACTCCATAAGAGATCCAAAATTGAATTTGGATTTTAAAAGGAAGCTAATGAATGAGCATAGTGCTTGTGGAAGTTAATCCCTCATGTTGTGATTGGGAAAAAGGCTTTTTTTTGTTGGATATATTTTTTAATAACTACGAGAAAAAGAAGTTATGGGAGCATTAGCACATGAAATCTCCGACTTTGTATTGTATTGAGATAAATTGGTTCATGTCAGACAATGCAGATGCTTTGTTGGTGAGATTGAGATACGTGTGTGATAGAAACGGTGTACTAATATTAAATGGGTTGATGACCACAAGTTTTAGGAATGAGGGATTGTCTGGTAACTCGGTTTGTTAGACTTGGAGACTATTAGGAATGCATTCACTAGATATTTTGGGAATAAAAGAAAAAATCAACTTTTCACTTTCTTGCTGGAATTTGTGGAGAAAAAAACCTTGAACTGCCATGAATGAGCCAGTGATTTGGGTTTCAAGCAACATGGCATCTATGAAAGTTGAAAGCACAACTATTGACTATTTTGTCACATTAAGATAACTTTATTCCGAACCTCTTGTGTGCTCCTCAGATAAACAAATAAATAATGAGATATAGAGGGACTGTGAAAGTTAATTTGGTAAAGTATCAAGGAGTTGGAACTATTTCTGGTGAAGTATCAGGGAGTTGGAACTAAAGGAAATACGAGGAAGTGGCAGAGGAAGCAGCTTAACTGAAATGGAGATTAGGAAAGATGTGAGAAGCTCAATAACAAACAAGAGGAAAATTGTTATGACTAGCTAAGTTGCTTATGCTTTTCACGTGAAAGGTCATTTAAAAAAAAGTGGATGATAAAAATCTATTGAGAAAACTGATTTGGGAATATAATTATATAAGCAGACGCTACATTTCAGCTTGAGAATGACTAGTGAGATAATTATATGTAAGTAACAATGAAAACAGACAGCTAGAGTTGTTGATTTTAGAACTAAAATAAGTATCTTAGGATAGCCATAACTTTAACATGGTTTGTACGTGGTATGATTAAACGGTTAAAACTCAATATAAGATCATTCAAAATAGGGTGTCTTGGGAATTTAATAGCTCATTACTGCTATTATTACCCAATGAACTTCCAGTATCTTAAGCCACATGTTAACAAAGAACTCTCGGATTGTCATGGAAATAGAGCTGGTTTTGGTTTGCACTTGAGCTCCATATGTAGGTCTATCTGTAGGCTGCCTAGTGGTCCATATGAATCTATATGCGATGAGCCCACACTAAAGGAGGACGTTAAGACATGTAAGCCGCACATCAATAATTTTTTTATTTGTATCAGTGTTAAGTACTACTATCTTTATCTGTAGGCGGGTTTTATCTGTGCTAAGAATTGAAGTTTGCTTATAGCATTGGATAACTCAGCCATTCATATTGTTCTTTGAAAATTTTTCTTTGATTTCTCTTGCTTTTGATTTTGACCTAACTTCTTTATTTCGGCTCTACAGGGGCAGTCATTGATATCTCCTGCTTTTGATTTTGGCTTAACTTCTTTATTTTGGCTCTACAGGGGCAGTTGCTATTCTTCTTCTTCTGGCTGTTGCCCTTCTCTGTGCATATGAATTATGTGCTGTGTATGTTACAGCTGGAAAAAATGCTTCTCAGCGATATTCACCCTCCGGTTTCTTTTTTGGTGTATCAGCTATTGCCTTGGCAATTAACATGCTCTTTATTTGCCGAATGGTCTTTAATGGTAAGTCTTGCTTTATCTTTTCATGCCAGGCATTATTTTGCTTCCATTTTGTTCTAGAGATGTAATTGCACTGTGATGACATGATTTCATGATTTCCAGGACTTGAGTCTTGATGATGCAATAAACTTTGGTTTCTGTTATCTGTTGTGATGTAATAAATATTTTTTTTCCTTCTGTTTCCTCAATGCTTGAAGGGAATGGCTTAGATGTGGATGAATATGTGCGGAGGGCATACAAATTTGCTTACAGTGATTGTATAGAAATGGGTCCAATTCCTTGCTCTCCAGAGCCACCTAACCCCAATGAATTATACCCTCGGCAATCCAGCAGGTAAGCCATATGATCAAGCTTTGTATCTTAGATATTTTGTATAATGTCTTAGTAGTTAGTGCTGGATCTTCATCTTGTGTAGGCATATCTAGAGTTGGGGCAACCTTTTCAGGTGGTCTTGTTGATAACTGGATTTTATTTATAACTTGCTTGATGATAAGTAGGGAGAGTGCATGACATTTTTTGCCTAGCCGGTCTAATATGTTAATTAATTGTAATCTTTTCAATGTGTTTATAGGGCTTCACATCTTGGACTTCTATACTTTGGCTCGCTTGTGGTTCTTCTCGTCTATTCCATTTTATATGGTTTTACAGCAACAGAAGCACGCTGGCTTGGGTTCATTACATCAGCTGCTGTCATTATTCTTGGTATCCTATTTATGACCATGGTTATTCATGTTTTGCCTTCTTCATTGCCTTCTATGCAACTTTAGCTATCCCCCCTGCTGCTAATTTCTTGTGGTTAATTGTTATGCAGATTGGAACATGGGGGCATGCTTGTATTGTTTCCAGCTTCTTCAAAGCCGCGTGGTGGCACTTTTCGTTGCTGGCACATCTCGAGTTTTTCTTATATGCTTTGGGGTGCATTACTGGTTTGTTCTGGACACTTTTGCTCAAACATGACGTGTAAATTTGTTTTCCGTTGCTGTCCCTTGTCATAGTCACCATCCTGTTTCTTTGCTTCAGGTATTTGGGTCATTGCATTAGTTATGCTGTTGTAGCATCTGTGCTGTTAGGCGCTGCTGTTTCTCGTCATTTGTCAGTCACAAATCCTTTAGTTGCTAGAAGAGATGCCTTACAGAGCACAGTGATTCGCCTCAGAGAGGGTTTTCGCAGAAAGGAACAGAACACTTCATCTAGCTCTTCTGAAGGTTGTGGCTCAAGTGTAAAACGTAGTAGCAGTGTTGAAGCAGGTCCGCTTGGTAACATTGTTGATTCTGGTAACCAGTCCACAGTGCAGTTTACAACTGATGCTAGTAACTGGAATAATATTCTATGTCGAAATGCCAGTTCTCATGAGGGGATCAATAGTGATAAAAGCACAGAAAGTGGAAGGCCAAGTTTAGCATTACGTAGCAGTTCTTGTCGTTCAGTTGTCCAAGACCCTGAAGTTGGGATGTCTGGGGATAAGTTTTTTTATCAGAATAATTCCCTAGTGGTTTGCTCTAGCAGTGGTCTTGATAGTCAATGCTGTGAATCTAGTGCATCAAATTCTGCAAATCAACAACTGTTAGATTTGAACCTTGCTCTTGCCTTTCAGGAAAGGTTGAATGATCCCAGGATTACATCTATGCTGAAAAAGAGGGCAAGGGAAGGTGATAGAGAATTGGCTACTTTACTGCAGGATAAAGGACTGGATCCTAATTTTGCCATGATGTTGAAGGAGAAGAACTTGGATCCCACTATCCTGGCATTACTCCAGAGGAGCAGTTTGGATGCAGATAGAGATCATCGTGACAATAATGATATCACAATTGTTGACTCAAATAGCGTTGACAATGTTATGCCCAATCAAATTTCTCTGTCAGAAGAACTAAGGCTTCAGGGGCTTGAAAAGTGGCTTCAGTTGTCTAGATTTGTTCTGCATCACATAGCAGGCACTCCTGAGCGAGCATGGGTGCTCTTTAGTTTCATCTTCATTGTGGAAACAGTTATTGTGGCAATTGTTCGTCCCAAGACAATTAAAATTATAAATACTGTACATCAACAGGTGAGTGGAGTATGTAAGATTTTTCCTTATTTATTTATTTATTTTCTTAGACTTATGCCTGATTAATGATAGTAAACAAAAACCATGTTCAAATTTGATGAAAAAATTTATGTTGCAGTTTGAGCTTGGGATTGCAGTATTTCTATTATCTCTTGTTGTTTGCTCAATCATGACTTTTCTTCGGTCACTTCAAGTAGAAGAGATGGCCATGACATCAAAACCTCGCAAGGTAGATATTATTGAACATCCCAATTTCATTCTTTCTAAATGTTTCAATTCAAATCCAAAGTCCAAAATTTTTAATGCTAGTCTATGATTTGGTTTTTAAACAGTCCAAGTACCACTATCTTCATTTCTTTTTTTTTGCTATTGTGTTGTGTCGCGTTGCGTTGCACTAGAAGATGGATTTGTTTTGTTTATTTGTGTATGCGTATAAATCCATATAAAATTTGCCTCTGTATACTCTTACTGTTAGCCTGTCTTTATACTGTTTAAAGTTTTTTCTGTCATTATATGGAACTTGCATCAGAATTCTTGGTGTTCTTATGTCTTCTTTAAACCTCTTTGTTTCTCAGTATGGTATTATTGCTTGGCTGCTTAGCACTGGTGTTGGATTGTTGCTTTCCTTCTTGAGGTATGCTAAATATTCATAATCCACATAATTCCATTATCATTTTAGAATTTTCCTATCATGGCACCTTGTTTTTACTGTATATAGCCTGCTTTGTGAATGATTCTATGACATGTTATGTGTGGCAGTGCACCACTCACTTTGTAATGCGTTAAATCTTTTTCCTGTTCTGCAGCAAATCATCAATGCTTCTAGGATTATCCTTGACTGTTCCACTCATGGTGGCTTGTCTTTCTGTTGCAATTCCTATTTGGATTCACAATGGCTACCACTTTTGGCCTCAAGTGCAGTCTGCAGGTCATGCTGGAAATCATCGTCCTCCTGGGACAAAGGAGGTTTGTTCCTTCTTGCTCTCCACCCTTCACCTTTGATTTCACATAATTATTCAAGAATAAGATCTATCATTTTGGAAGTAGATGGTTCAAAAAAGTTGCCATCCTTTCCTTTTTTAATATTTTTATTATTTTGCTCGTTCTTTAGGAACTTTGGCTTGCAAAATTAAACCTTTATTGATTCTAGTTAATTTTCTCGTCTTTGCTAGGGTATTGTTCTTATTGTTTGTACGATAGTATTTATTGGATCTGTGTTAGCTTTGGGTGCTATTGTGTCTGCAAAGCCGCTAGATGAATTGGGATACAGGGCATTGACCACTGGTCAGAAAAGCTTCAGTTCTGCTTATGCATCACCAGCATACCTTGGTTGGGTGATGGCATCTGCAATTGCTTTAATAGTCACTGGTGTGCTACCAATTGTTTCATGGTTTGCAACATATCGGTTTTCCCTGTCTTCTGCTGTATGTGTTGGGATATTTGCAGGTAATTTGTCTATACTTGCTCAGTCTTTAATGTTTGCAATTTAGGTCTATCATAAGTAGGCTGGGTCAGCATGTGGATTTATCTTACTCCCTGTTGCTGTTTTGGTAGTTGTTCTTGTGGCATTTTGTGGTGTATCCTATTTGGAAGTTGTCCAATCTAGGGATGACCAGGTTCCAACAAAGGGTGATTTTCTTGCTGCCCTACTTCCTCTTGTGTGCATTCCAGCATTGCTATCACTTTGCTGTGGATTGCTTAAATGGTGAGAATTATTGTATTCAACATTAATTCATAACTGAAGTTTACTTCTCAAACCATGAACGGATATTGTTGTACAGCTGCAAGTGAGCATTTGTTTGGCTATTTAATGTGCTGTAGAAACTGTTTACAGGAAAGACGATGATTGGAAACTTTCTCGAGGTGTATATATATTTGTTATTATTGGTCTTCTTCTTCTGCTTGGTGCAATATCTGCTGTTGTAGTTGTGGTTAAGCCATGGACTGTAAGTGGGGTTTTTTATGCATCCCTGAATTTTACTATCTTTGAGATGCAGTGTACCTATTTAACTTGCTTTATTTTTTCCCTCAATTGCAACAGATAGGGGTAGCATTCCTCTTAATTCTTCTCCTGATCGTACTAGCTATTGGTGTTATCCATCATTGGGCTTCAAACAATTTCTATTTGACCAGGACACAGACGCTCTTTGTTTGTTTCCTTGCTTTTCTTTTGGGCTTGGCAGCATTTCTTGTTGGATGGTTTGGAGGTATCATGACTAACCGTTACGATTTGCTTAGACCCCTTAGTCTTGGACATAGCTTACTTGAACAATGACAACCATCCATTGACTTCAAATTTCTTACCTTTCTTTTCAGGAAAGCCTTTTGTAGGAGCATCCGTTGGTTATTTTGCATTTTTGTTTCTTCTTGCTGGACGAGCATTGACTGTAAGTTTCACCACATTAACTTCATTCAAGTTTTGACTGTAATATTTATTCTTTCTTTTTTCATTTTACAAAATGGGTTTAATTTTTCTCATTTATTCTTTAATTTTCTCTCTTCTCGCATGTGTGTCCCTGCAGGTCCTGCTGTCGCCACCCATAGTAGTTTATTCACCACGAGTACTGCCTGTTTATGTTTATGATGCCCATGCAGATTGTGGAAAGAATGTCAGGTTTGTCATCTATTCTCTGTTGTTCTTCTCTCATTTGTTCATGGATTTCTTATTCTTCTGTCATTTATTTTCTATTATAATCTTTGATATTCATATGTTGGCTCTGCACTAAAGCTCCAGAGCTCCATTCTTTATTCATATCTATTGATTGTGCATCACCTCTTAAACAGCGGTGCATTTCTCATGCTTTATGGGATTGCTTTGGCAACTGAAGGATGGGGTGTTGTTGCCAGTTTGAATATTTATCCACCATTTGCTGGTGCTGCTGTATCTGCAGTTACTCTTGTTGTGTCCTTCGGGTTTGCTGTCTCACGTCCATGCCTGACTTTAAAGGTTTGCATACTGATCATATCCAATCTCCAATGAGATGATTTGACTTGATGTCAGTCTGCAACTATTTTTGCTTATTCTGGTTTTAATATTTTATGAAAGGAGTTACTTTGTATCTTCATCCCTAGCAATGTTTATTGGGTTCAGTTAATAACATTCTCTTACATCTCCAGATGATGGATGAGGCAGTTCATTTTCTCAGCAAGGATACCATTGTTCAAGCAATTACACGATCTGCCACTAAGGTGTGTTTGATTTTGTATTTGAAACTGATCCACAGTCAGCATCTGATTTGCATTTTTAAGTATATTACTCAGATTAACGAAAACTTGGGGTGGCGAAATGCTTTAATCCTCACACCTGCTACAGTTAAATTGAGTCCATGAGATATATGTTTTCACTAGGTCATGCCCAGGCTAGTATGTATAAATATTTGTGAATAGACATATGTGTACATGCAACTGCTTGAGATGTGTTATAAAACATAATAATCCACCATAGTTTTTAGCTTTTTTTATCTTGTATGGCGGAAGGTTTTTCAAGCTTATGCTCACTTACTACTGAACTGTGATGCATTTACTATGTTTATCATGCAGACAAGAAATGCTTTGTCTGGAACATATTCCGCACCTCAGCAATCTGCTAGTTCAACAGCTCTTTTGGTTGGGGACCCTACTGCTGCACGTGATAAGGCAGGGAACCTTGTGCTTCCTAGGGATGATGTCATGAAATTGAGAGACCGTCTAAGAAATGAGGAATTGCTAGTAGGATCTTTCTTCTGCAGGATGAGATACCGAACATTTCGATGTGAATCAGCTAGTGGTTTGGATCACAGAAGGGAAATGTGTGCCCATGCACGAATTTTGGCTTTAGAAGAGGCAATTGATACTGAATGGGTATATATGTGGGACAGATTTGGTGGTTACTTACTTCTTCTGCTTGGTTTGACTGCTCAGGCAGAAAGAGTACAGGTACATCAGAGTTTTGTGATAATTACTATATTTATTTTATCGTTACTCAGAATGCATGGTTATACTTCTGCTGTTGTAGGATGAGGTACGCTTGAGGCTTTTTCTTGATAGCATAGGTTTCTCAGACCTAAGTGCCAAGAAAATCAAGAAGTGGATGCCAGAGGACCGTAGGCAATTTGAGATTATTCAGGATAGGTGACAACATTCTCACATATTCTTTTTTTCTTTTTTCTTCCACATGAGGAATTACCCTTTACATGTTTCTAAATCTTCATTCTGGATTTTGTAGCTATCTGAGAGAAAAAGAGATGGAAGAGGAAATCTTAATGCAAAGACGTGAAGAGGAGGGTAAGGGTAAAGAAAGAAGGAAGGCCCTTTTGGAGAAGGAAGAACGCAAATGGAAGGAGATTGAAGCTTCTCTCATTTCCACAATTCCTAATGCTGGCAGCAGGGAGGCAGCAGCCATGGCAGCTGCAGTGCGTGCTGTAGGAGGTGATTCTGTTCTCAGTGATTCCTTTGCACGGGAAAGGGTTTCAAGCATTGCCCGTAGGATACGCACAGCTCAATTAGCTCGCCGAGCACTACAGGTCAATAGCCCTGTTCTGTAAACTGGTTCTCCAATGTTTACCTTCTGCCCTTTGTTTTTGATATCATCTGATATGAATGCTGGCATTTCTTCCATATTTGGATGATGTACCTTCCCGTATTTGATATAAATTAGCTGCACATTGAATCTGGGTTCTGAAACCAAGACTAATAATGGATAGACTAATAGTTTAACAATTGATGCAGCAGAGGCTGTTCTGAAAATGTTATGCAATTATATGGGTTAGCTTTAATAAACTGATTAGTAGCTGACAAATAATCAGTGAAATGAGACCTGAATATTTACCTCCCAAAAACTAGCTAACACTTGAGGAATAACAGAAAAATACAGGAAGTCAGTGCCCCGACTTCTGGAAGTTGAGGACTTTCCAGGTCTTGTTTCGCAGAGCAGGGGCTGTACCTGCAAGAAAATATCTCAAAGTGCCCTAATTTTTCCTTGAGTCACCTGCTACTTCATGATCTATAAAGCTAATTTCTGAAATTGTGCAAGGATGTCACCAATTCTGTTGTGAAATATGAATCTACTAACTCTTAATGTTGCTGGCAGACCGGAGTTACAGGTTCTGTATGTGTTCTTGATGATGAACCAACCACAAGTGGTAGGCACTGTGGTGAGATCGATCCCAGTGTATGCCAAAGTAGAAAGGTCAGTTTTTCCATTGCTGTTATGATCCAACCTGAGTCTGGACCAGTTTGCCTTCTAGGCACTGAATTTCAGAAGAAAGAATGCTGGGAAATTCTGGTGGCTGGTGCTGAGCAAGGTATTGAGGCTGGACAGGTTGGGCTTAGATTAATCACTAAAGGTGATAGGCAGACAACTGTTGCCAAGGAGTGGAGTATCAGTGCAACAAGTATTGCGGATGGAAGGTTAGGAAGTTTTTTGTTTGCAAGTTACTTTGAATCTTAGTGCTTGAGGTCTTACGCTTTTGCTTCCAAGTTACTTTCCATGTATTCTTGTACTTGCTTTTTTTTTTTAATCTTTAATTGAAGTTTGGAACTCCAAGATGTGTTATACTTCTAGGGTTTTATTTTTTTCCAGCATTTTTTCATTTCTATCTATCTACAGATTCAATGTTACTTGGGTTTAATAATTCTTTGCAGGTGGCATATTGTGACAATGACCATTGATGCTGATTTGGGTGAAGCAACTTGCTATATGGATGGTGGCTTTGATGGCTACCAAACTGGGCTACCATTGTCTGTGGGCAGTAGTATCTGGGAACAGGGGACAGAAGTTTGGGTTGGTGTCAGGCCACCAATAGATATGGATGCATTTGGAAGGTCAGATAGTGAAGGAGCCGAGTCTAAGATGCATATAATGGATGTTTTCTTATGGGGAAGGTGCTTAACTGAAGATGAGATTGCCTCTCTTCACACTGCGATAGGCTCAACGGAGTTTGGTACGATTGACTACCACGAAGATAATTGGCAGTGGGCAGATTCACCCCCCAGAGTATGTTTTGCAGTTAATGTTTCTTATTATGGTGAACCACATGAAATTTCAATAACGGAAACAATATTTTATATGCGAGGTTGAAGTCCTTGACTAATCTTTGCTTTTCTTGTTCACTTAGGTTGATGAGTGGGATAGTGATCCTGCAGATGTAGATCTTTATGATAGGGATGATGTGGATTGGGATGGGCAATATTCAAGTGGGAGGAAAAGAAGATCAGATCGTGAAGGAGTGGTGATGGATGTTGATTCTTTTGCTAGGAGGTTTAGGAAACCTAGGATAGAAACCCAGGAAGAAATTAATCAACGAATGCTTTCGGTTGAATTGGCTGTTAAAGAAGCCTTGTGTGCTAGAGGAGAAGCAAATTTTACTGATCAGGAGTTTCCTCCGAATGATCAATCATTATACATGGATCCTGCAAATCCCCCTTCAAAGTTGCAGGTTGGTTCTTTTGGCTCTGTAATTACATGCTGTTTGGTGTATTTTATTGTTTTTTTCTAACTTTGTTTTGGAGTTCAAAACTAGGTTGTCTCTGAGTGGATGAGGCCTGTGGAAATAATTAAGGAAAGCCGTCTAGACTCCCACCCATGCTTGTTTTCTGGGGCTGCAAATCCCTCTGATGTTTGTCAGGTCTGGTCTCTCCTCGTTGCTTGACATGCAATTTTTTTTTTCACTGCACTGATCATCTCTGTATTTTGAATCACCTTAATTGAATGTCGCAAAATTCTTAAGAACTGTCATGGTTATGTAATAGGGTCGTTTAGGTGATTGTTGGTTTCTAAGCGCTGTTGCTGTTCTAACCGAGGTATCGCGAATATCAGAAGTGATTATTACCCCAGAGTATAATGAAGAAGGAATTTACACGGTTCGCTTTTGTATTCAGGTAGCAGCTTGTAGTTTCTTTTGGTAATAATACATTTTTCAATAATGCATTTAATGAAAATAATACAGTTACTTGGCTTTTTGTCCTTTGATATATATATATATATATATATATATATATATTTGGATTTATGATTCAGCTGTGCTTTATAGGGGCAAAATGAGAGACATTGTGATGTATTATATATATATTTTTTTTCAATTTTCAATGTTGTTGTATTGAAATAATAAGAACCTGTTGAAAATGCATCCCAAAGTTGTTTAAATTACTCTATCTGCTGACTAGAACTTAATCTTTGATGGTTAGACTTGCCTTCGGTATACTGGTGATTTGTGCGTGAGAAAACCTGTATCCAAAACTGTTCTTTTACAGACTTGGCTAGTTTCTCACTAGCCTGGAGAATATCCCCATTGTTTAGTGATAAAGTAATTCTAATGTACCTTTTGGTAGACAATTGTCATGTTAGCTGTCTAGGAACTAGGAGAGATGTCAACTATCATCTGTTTGGATGCCAATGCTGCCAGACTTTAAGTGGAGCCCTCTCCCTTTGACGAGACTGTCAATTAAGTGCCATTCTATTAGATGTAGCTTCCTTGGGCTTCACTTAAGAACTGGCAATGCTTTCCCTGGGACTTGGCCTTGGTGTTCAAGGGGTGAGGTGGTTTTGGGGTAGGTCTTAAGAATCTTTAGAGCCATAGACAGTGGTTTTGCATGATGTCATTCCCGAGTCGTTCTATTATAACCTGGTCCCTACTGGGTTCTGCTTTTCATTTCTGAATATGATGCACGACCCCTTTTTTCCTCTAATGTTGCTTCATTTCCTGTTAAATTAGCAAACAGACATATTTAGTAAGACTGCTTCCTGTTTGGTTATTGTTGTAATTGTTTTGGTTATCATGTTCTTATCAACATCCCGTTTTGCAATCTCCTTGTAGGGTGAATGGGTCCCAGTTGTTGTTGATGATTGGATTCCATGTGAATCACCAGGTAAACCTGCATTTGCTACCAGCCAGAAGGGTAATGAACTCTGGGTTTCTATATTGGAGAAAGCGTATGCGAAATTGCATGGTTCTTATGAGGCATTGGAAGGCGGGCTTGTTCAGGATGCCCTTGTGGACCTTACTGGAGGTGCTGGTGAAGAGATTGACATGCGGAGTGCTCAGGCCCAGATTGATCTTGCAAGTGGAAGACTGTGGTCTCAATTGTTGCGCTTTAAACAAGAAGGCTTTCTACTGGGTGCAGGGAGTCCATCTGGTTCTGATGTTCACATTTCTTCCAGTGGTATTGTGCAGGGCCATGCATACTCTTTGCTGCAGGTAATGCAAGCTTGCATCTTTCTTTATCAATCCTGTACCAGCTGAAGAAGTCTTGGTGGAAGTTGACACTCTTATTAAATTATTCAGGTAAGAGAGGTGGATGGCCATAAGCTTGTTCAAATTCGAAATCCATGGGCTAATGAAGTAGAGTGGAATGGACCTTGGTCTGATTCATCTCCTGAATGGACTGATAGGATGAAGCACAAGTTAAAGCATGTTCCACAGGTACTTAGTTTTGGCATGTTTTCCTTTTCATATCTTGGAGAGTAAAAAAGTTAACAAGCGCAGTCCTTGAGTACTATTTGGTAAGGCATGCATGACTAAATTATTGTAAAAAACCTAATCCTATCTTGTTGAACAGTCCAAAGATGGTATATTTTGGATGTCCTGGCAAGACTTTCAAATCCACTTCCGGTCAATATATGTATGTCGTGTATACCCCCCTGAGATGCGGTATTCTGTTCATGGCCAATGGCGAGGCTACAGTGCTGGTGGATGCCAAGATTATGCTTCCTGGAATCAAAATCCACAATTCCGATTGAGGGCCACTGGTCCAGATGCATCATTACCAATTCACTTGTTCATCACTTTAACTCAGGTGTGCTCAAGTGAAGGACTTTCAGGAGGATTTTTTTTTTATCCATTGCACTTGAATATCTTTACTGAGTTCACGAACTCATCTAATTTCCTGTGTTTAGGGTGTGAGTTTCTCAAGAACAGCAGCTGGTTTCAGAAATTACCAATCCAGTCATGATTCAATGATGTTCTACATTGGAATGAGGATTCTGAAAACTCGTGGTCGCCGTGCTTCCTACAACATTTACCTACACGAATCAGTTGGCGGGACAGATTATGTCAATTCTCGAGAAATATCATGTGAAATGGTTTTGGATCCTGATCCAAAAGGTTACACAATTGTACCCACAACTATACATCCCGGGGAAGAAGCACCATTTGTTCTCTCCATTTTCACCAAAGCATCAGTAATCCTGGAAGCTTTGTAATAATCAGTGATGGCTGTTCAGTTGTTTTCTTGTCCTTTGGGCTGCGAGCTTACCTGCTAGATTTTGAAGTGCTTGGGTTGTTCATAGTTCATGTACCACCCATAGGCAGGTTTTGTTGAACCACAAATCAGTGTGCAGAGCGAAGGTAAATTGTGTCTCGAGTTTCTTCTGTCCATTTTGCAGTGCATCTTCTATGCATGTACTTCCCTTCTGTTCTTGTTCTCAAGAAGTTTGGTAAAACACCAAACTTTCTACTTTTGTCATATGTTTCTCTCTGTATCAATGTTGAGTTACGATGGATTGATTTGAAGTTGTATATTTGGCAGTCTCTGCACAATGTGGTTCTCAGCTGCCTGGATGGCCTGTGAAGAAAGCAAGCAAGCAAGCCATTTTTGGACTTGATTACCAGCACCAATGAATTTGAATGCACTTAGGTAGATGCGAGAGCTTATTGCGTCGGATCTGGAGGGTTGTCAAAACTGGTTTAAATCATTTGTCTGCCACCTTCAGAGGGTTGTCTGGCACGGTTAATTGTACATGTGTAGGTATGTAATTTGTAAGAAATATAGGTCAGATCATGTAAATGAAGCGGGGAAAGAGAAAGGTTGAAAAGAAATAGGAAAATAATTACTAACGCTAGCTCCAGGTGAAAACCAAAAAGCATGGTAGCTGGAGAAGGTTTCAGCTGCAGTTTTGATGTGCTTTGTATTCTGAACAAGTTATCACTTGTAAAAAGTCTTTATTTTTGCAATATAATCATTTGTTATTTGATTTGGTAATTGTCAGCTTCAATTTTTAATTGTTTCTTTTTCACAACCATTTCATCGACAATGATGGTAATTCAAACTGTAATCTGTAAGCCCTTTCTTTCATCTTGACTGGAACAATCCTTTAATTTCCTTTGAACTTAAAATGAGGTAGAGAAGTTTATGCATATATCATCAAGCTGCTCATGAGGCATAAACCCTAAATCTGGCCAGGGAGAATATGCTACTGTCTTGACCTTGTACTTACCCATCTCTGCATTACATGAAAAGGAGAGAAATACAACATTCTATGGCAGTAGTAATCAGTTTCGTGATCAAGTGCTACAACCCATGACCATTAGCATATATTCTTTTGAGTGGTCTTCGATTTTCAATGCAAAGCAAATCGTAGCTGCAGGGAACCCGTGAAATGAAATAAAAGCAAACCAAAGAACCATAAAAAGCAGGCAAAAGCATCAATAAAGGGACGGAAAAAGGTGACATGAAAATAATATTTTATATTCCAAATATCGAACTGACAAAGCAAATTACAGGCTTACAGCTACAAAAAAAACCAAGTGGGAAAGAGACACCTCTACCATTCTCTCTCTCTTTTCCTTCCTTTTTCTCCTTCAACAAAAGAAAGAAGGGAACCTTCTGTTTCTAGTCGTCTCTCCTAACTACCAATGGTCAAAATCTCTCATTCCGAGTCACTTTCCATGCTTCCCATTGCCTTCAATCCTCTAGGTCTCTGCATCAAATAAAAAACCAATCATGAATTTGACCTCTCTGCTGGGAAAGATTGAAGATATCAGGCAAAAGATACAAATCTTGATTATAGCTCATTTTGAATTCAAAATTCAAACCTATTTAACTTTTTTCTGTATTTTTCTGAGCAAGCAGACAATCTGATATAAATACCAGTAACTAAAAAACAAGACATGGAAGGAAATAAAAGAACAAGTTAGTACCTTTTTGGAAGTCTTCTTCTCCCTTACTTCATACCTCTCTTGACACAAATCTGATAACCATGCACCTGGACTTGCCATCTGAGAACACACAAGAGAAATAAAAAAAAAATAACATCAACACAAGCTCCCATCAAAAGAAAAGGAAAAGACTTCTCTAATTTTTAACAGTCCCCAAATTCCTTTCTTAGTGTATGTATTGAGGAGACTTACAAGTAAAGTTCGTTGAATCAACTTGGCTCTTTTCTTAGGCCTCTGAGAAGGCTTGCACCCTTTCATAGCCATGAAATCCTCTTCCTTCTCTTTGTTAGACAATGTTATAAACAGTCTGGGCCAAACAACCTTTTCTTCCTTAACAGTATCCACTAAAATCTTGCTATTATCATCCAATCCCAATGATCCCCTTGTTGCGTAGTACCGATCTTCCTTATCCGGCGACAACGCTGATGACTTCCGATTGTTCGTTAACAAATCAGAATCCCTATATCCAACCACGGCCCAAAAGTAAAATAAGAAATTTTTGACACATTTAGTTGAGTGATAATAACAAATGGGACATGAAAGTAAAGAAAACGTTGTGATCTAAGAACATCTAACAATACTCTCACAATATCGATTTTTCCTAGTTTCCCACAGTTTCCTATCAACCAGGCCAGTTATAGATCAGATAAAACTTCTTTTGTAATTCACATAAAACCAAAGATCATAAAAAGAAAACGACTTATCAAGCAAACCTAAGTAAATGAAATATGCAAACAAGCAGATTTGCTCACTTGAGCATGTTAGAAACTGAACACTTTCTTCAGTGTATTGACTAGATACCGACTGGATGCAACCACCAAAAAATAAATGCATTGAGCAAAATTCATTCATGTATTCTTACTTGATGAGGAGAGGAGGAATGGGATTCTTACTTGATGAGGCGAGAAGGAAATTCCTTCTCGGTAGTGACAGCACGGGAAGTAAGTTTCTTCCTGGGCAAAGAATCATTTAGTTTAGATTTATTGGCCAAGTTTTGGGCTTTTTTCACTTTCACACATCTAAGCCTCTTTGTACTTCCCCATTGCAACACAAAATCTGTATCTCCAGCTCCTTGACTCTTCTTCTCCTTATCCTTCTCCTTCTCCATCATCTCTCTTCCCCTCTCTAAACAGCAAAAAATTAGCCCTTACAAATTGTGAGGCGGGTATCATTCACTACTATAGAAAGAAAAATCTTCCAATCAAATAGACACCCTTACAATCAGTAACAGTTTCAAGAGGAAATTTTGTCACGAACAAACATAACATTGCACAAAGAGTAAACAAGAAACCCACGCGGAGTTCTAAAACAGAAAATTAAAGAGGAATCTAAATAGAAAATAGAGTAAATTGAGAGAAAACAAGCCCATTTAAAGAGGAATCAAATAAGGCGACTGACCTCAAGATCTCCAGTCAATGCGATAAAAATTGCTCAGAAATTTATCATATTAGCCTGCATTTCAAAACAGACACAAAAAGAATACCGCGTCAATAAAATCACAAGGCTAAATCAACAAGAAACATAAATTTGTTCTCTGATTGGTTGCTGAGAAACCATAGAAAAGAAACAATAGCATAAGAATTTGGAATCCTCCATCAAGAATTATCGAATCACTTTCTCAGCAACAGAACAGACAGAGAAAGAGAGAAAGATTACAGTGAAGACGCTTCACTTCATTGCTCAGTTCCAGCAGCAGCAAAAACTTGAAAAGTCTTTTTGTTTGGTCAACGAGAGAAGGGAAAAAAACACAGACTTTCCAGAGAAAATTGAGAGAGTGAAAGATTAGAGGCTTTAGAACAGTGGGTCTGATTCAGATTTTCAATTTGATGAATAATAAGTTGAAAGATCGGAGCTTTCTCTGTTATCTTCACCAAAAACTGAATACTCCAGTCTGTGTTTCCGTTTCTCTAGCTCTTTATGTTCCAACTTCTTTTTTACTGCTTTCTTTTGGTTTGATCACGACCGTCCGATGTCAAATGGACGGCCAGATGACTTTCCCTCCAATTGGGTTAAGGTCTTCAATTGCACGTGACATGGGATGCAAGCACATGACCTTGTGCATTGCCTCCTCTCCTCTCCGCTCCCAGTGAAATCCAAGATGGACGTGGCCACAGAATTATAGTTCCCTGCTGTTACTTGTGAATTCTCGAAAGTAGTTTTGTATTAATTCATATATATATAAACAAAATTGAATAGCAAGAAGGACTGGGTATCATCTTTGGTGTTTTGAGAATATATAAAATAATATTTTTCTAGCTATTTAGGCTTTGCTTTGTAGTATCGGGGGCTGACCCATCATCAAAGCTCGCACCAAATTAATTCCCAAATCAATTTTTATAACTATTTATTGGCTTCAACAATTACTGCCAGTTTCATGCAACAGCTTAAAGCAAAACTGCTGCATTCTGTCTTGAAATTTAGTCCATTAAATTGCAGATCATCATCATTCAAATTCCCACAGGGATTACTGAACAGATAGGGTTTTAACTTACTTTTATACTTGGTGTTGTGTTCGGCAATAATGTAGCTTATTGTTATTTGATAAAATTTAATTTTTTTGTTTTAAATTAATTTTTTAGTATTTTTTAATTATTTTGATTTGCTGATATCAAAAAAACAAATTAAAAAAATAAAAAATACATTATTTTTAAAAAATAACCCATGTCACAGTATAAAACAATATCTTCTTATTGGTTATTGTTTGTTTGAGAGAAGTTTTCTCTTTTCTTTCGAGACAAGTTAATGAAAAGGGGTTGGTAATTAGTCTTGAATTAATTAATTATTATTATTACTACTTCCACATTAGTCTAATTTGGGTGATTAAGCTATAACAACCACCTTCATAATTTCAAGACATACATGACCCCCTCTCTTAGCATCACCATAGGAGGAAATCACGAAGTGCATTGCTCTCTAATCATGCTTCTTCTTCTTCTTCTCTTTTACTCGGTTAAAGATGTTCTTAAATTAATTTATGTGTTAATAGAGATTAAATTTTTTATCCTAATGTTTTAAAAATATATTAGCAAGTTACTAAATAAAT